>Ga0079305_1000201_pt1 | contig 142919 bp, 132 predicted proteins | sample LMS_cellobiose_e_FD_79183 | JGI IMG/M metagenome (GOLD analysis project Ga0079305, IMG submission 79183) | Rumen-fistulated moose microbial communities from Alaska, USA - LMS_cellobiose_enrichment | ecosystem: Host-associated > Mammals > Digestive system > Stomach > Rumen fluid ...
ATTATACCATATAATAGAGGGCTTAAAGGCTCTGATCTCAACGGATTTGAGCCTTTTTGCTTGCATTAAAAAAAGGGTGACCCTCTGGGTCTGAGTCAGACCTTTTGGGACACCCTCCTTTTTATCGTCTATTTATCCAGCACTTCCGAAATGATGTAGCGCGGGCGGTGCTTTGTCTCAAGATAGTTCTTTCCGACGTATTCACCGACGACTCCGACCGCGAGCAGCACAAGCCCGCAGGCCAGCCATACCGAGGCGAGCAGCCAGGCGCTCATACCCGCGCCGCTGCCGGCTATCGAGAGTATCAGCAGCACCAGCATGGCGACGCATGACAGCGCGCTGATGAAGGCTCCCATGCCGACGATCAGCTTTATCGGTTTGGCGCTCAGAGAGGTTATGCCCTCCCAGGCAAACGCGAGCATCTTTTTGAGTGGATATTTGCTCTCTCCCGCGAAGCGCTCACCACGCTCGTAGTAAACGACGTCAGACTTGTAGCCTACCATGGGCACCATGCCGCGCAGGAAGAGGTTGACCTCGCCGAACTGCGCCAGCCCTTCGAGGGCCCTTTTGGACATGAGCCTGTAATCGGCGTGGTTGTATACGGTCTCGGCTCCCATTGCACTCATTACCTTGTAAAAGCCCTGGGCGGTAGTCTTCTTGAAGAAGGTATCGGTCTTGCGGGCCGAGCGCACGCCGTAGACTATATCGCAGCCTTCGCGGTACTTTTCGAGCATGGCGTCGACGGCGCCGATGTCGTCCTGCAGGTCGGCATCCATGGAGATAGTGACGTCAGCCTTGCCCGCGGCGTATGTCAGCCCGGCGAGCAGGGCGTTCTGATGTCCCCTGTTGCGGCTCAGGCAAACGCCCGAAAAGCGTTCGTCCGAGGCGTGGAGCCCGCTTATCAGCTCCCATGTGCGGTCTTTGGAACCGTCGTTGACGAGCAGTATGCGGCTCGCAGGCGAGACAAGCCCCGCGTCCGTAAGGCTTTGAAGCTTTTCGAGCAGGCGCTTTGAGGTCTCGGGCAGCACTTCTTCTTCGTTGTAGCACGGGACTACGATGTATAGAACGTCAGCCATTTTTCTTCCTTTCGAGCGGCAGTACGGCCGCGAAGCACAGGGCGGGGAACACGAAATACGAATATCTGTACTGGACCTCGACCAGCAGCGCGACGGCGCTGAAGGCCATGAAGGCCAGCATGAATACGCTGAGTCCGAGGTGTATCTCTTTGCGCCTTGCGGCGATGAAGCCTCCGGCGGAAGCGGCTCCCATCAGGAGCGCTCTTGAGAAGTTGTCCCACTGTGCGAATGTCTTCTGAAGAACTTCCGCGGTGACGCTGCGGCCAATGAGGCTGAACTGTCCGGCTTCCGCGATGTCGTGAAGGATCTCGTATCTATGCCACAGACCTGTCCACTGTATGGCGGTCTTATAACCGAACAGCCTGAGCAGGCGCAGCGGACCTATCGACAGTTCTTCTCCTATCATGCGTTTGGTCTCCGCGTCGCGCAGAACGTGGTCGGCTATAAACGCCTCGTTTTCGAAGGTCGCCTTTGAGATCTCCGCGGAATAAGTCCCGTAGCTTGCCTCGTTGAAGCCTACGACGAACTTGTAGAGCGGGTATCCATTTCCGAGCCCGTAGGGCTGCAGCGGCGAGACGGCAAGCTCCGCGAGCTTGAAGAATGCGAAATACGATACCAGCATGCAGGCGAGGGAAAGGAAGCCCCTGCGCGTGCGCATTAGCAATATCACGGCGACCGAGACTGCGGCGACGTAGACGATCTCGTCCGGCCTCGCAATCTTGGCAAGGCAGAAGCAGAGTCCCGCGAGGGCTCCCGAAACTGCTCCGGGCTTTCTGATCAGAACGAATACCGCGAGCAGATTGAAGAATGCCGACACCTGCTGGTTGGTGAATACCGAGGAGAGGTCGGCCGTTATGGGCAGCACGGTGAAAAGGAGCGCGGCGAAGACCGCGTTCCTGCGGCTCAGGAATCTTTCGCCGTTTGCGAAGACGAGCGGGGTGCAGCCCGCGGCGAATACCGAGTTGAGTATGAGCCCGAACATGTGGCCCTGCTGGCCGAACAGTTTGAAGAATGGCGACATCATCCACTCGAAGCCGAACTGGTAAGCCCAGATCTTATAGTAATCGAGGCGTTCGACGAATGATACGTCTCCGCGGGCTATGGACGCGGCTCCCACGCGGAAGGTCCAGAAATCTGAGAAATCTTCTGGCGCGATAAGGAAGACCGCAGAGAGCTTCAGCGCAAGAGAGAAAGCGAACAGGATGCAGACGAGCTGCCATGCTTTCAGTTTGGCCAGAGGCTTTGAAAGCAGCAGGCAGACGAGCGCGCTGCCGGCTGTGATGAACACCGCAAAGAGCGAAACGTAAAACGCCGGCGTTTCCAGGAAGAACTTCACGGCGTTGAGCGCGGCAAGCGCGGCGCACCACGTCGCGAACATATATATGCAGATCTTGTGCAGCAGAGGCTGCCGCAGATTCAGTGTCTCATTCATGCTTTTTGAATACTATGAGCTTGCTGGCGAGATAGTTCAGTATGATGACGATCACGTTGGAAATGAGTTTCCAGATATCGCCGTTCATGTGCAGCAGGTCGACGGCGACGAACATTATCGCTACGTCAAGAACCCCGGTGGCGGCGCGCATCTCAAAAAACTTAAGGGCTTCGCGGGTCACTGCCTCGCGCCCGCTCACCTTGCTCTCAAAGACCCAGCGGCGGTTCGTGACATAGGCGAAGCAGACGGCGAGCACCCAGGCTATGATGGTCGAGACGACGTTCGGCACTCCCAGAACATCAAAAAGGAGCATATACGCCAGCGTGTTGATGACCGTGGTGCATACTCCGAAGAAACCGTAGGCGATAAGCTCTTTATACTTGAAAAACAGGCGTTTGATCATGCTTAATTATATATTGCGCAGAAGCGGTGTGTCAACCGCGGCACGGCTCAGCAGAGCCAGTCTCTTACTACCGGAATGAGGGATACAGGCACGTACATCAGCACGCTTATCAGCAGGGTAAGCAAGGCCATGAAGGGTATCGACAGCCAGGGCGTGAACATGTCCACGGAAAGGCCGAAACGCTGAAGTATGAAATATACCAGCATGTGGATCAGGTAAGTGAACATCGAGGCCTTTGAAAGGAATGTGAAGGCGGAGATGGCTCCTCCGGAGCGGAGCTTTATCCCCCTCGCAAGCGAGTAAAGGCCGAACGCCATAAGGCAGACTCCCGCGGACATCCCTTCAAGGAAGGCTGCGCTGACCTCTGTCTCCAGCCCGTTATGGACGGTGAGCTTCCAGGTCCCAGCGAACATGAACGCGAGCCCCGTGAGCGCAGAAACAGTCGCGGCTCCACGCTTCACGGGATACTTATTGATATAGTACCCGAGCACCCCGTAGCCTATGGCTGCCCAGGTCATGTTTATCAGATACTGTGCGGGTATTCCGCTGATCCGGCTGAAAGGCCAGAACGGCCTGAGCGTTGGATAGATTATGCCCAGCAGGGCCCATATCGCGAGGAAATAGCGGAGCTCGTCCTTCTGCGCCTTGCGGACGAAGACGCGCGTGACAGGAAGCATCGCGTACACCAGCAGGATGATGTGCATATAATAGAGGTGAGTCTGGTGTCTGAAAGTCAGTACTTCCTTCGCGGCTTGAAGGAGAGCCTGAGCGCTGAAATCTCCTGTTTCTCCGAGATGATAGAGTTTATATACGGCCGCATAAAAAAGCGTTGCAAACAGCAGCCTCGGAATATAGTGCAGCCACAGGCGTTTCAAAGGCAGCTCGCCGCGCGAGATCATCAGGGCTCCGCTGCACATGAAAAACAGCGGCACGCTTGCCCCGCAGAGGCAGCGCCACATAAGGGCGCCCGACCATTCCGGGCTAGTGACCGGATGCATCAGCCCGACCCCGCAGATATGGATGACTATCACCCCGAATATCGCGAAGGTCTTTATCATATCTATATAGTTTTCGCGCTTTTGACTCATAATGCTATTATAGCATGCTTTTAATCTTTTTCTAATTTTCCTTGAATTGCGGTCTCATTTTCCTCCTGTATCATGGAACCATCAAAAGGGGGTCGCAATAAAGTGACCGGCAAGGTAAAATATACAAGGAGGACCACAATGGAAAACTTCGATAAACTTCAGCAGCTCGTCGCAAAGACAGGCGTAAGCTACGAGGACGCTAAGGCGGCTCTCGAGAACAATAACTGGGACATGATCGACGCCATCATCTGGCTCGAGCAGCAGGGCAAGACCGCTCCGCAGAGCGCGAGCTTCAGGTCCGGCGAGCAGGCCGCGCAGGACGGCGCAGCCGAGGACGCAAAGAGGGTCGACGCGGAGGTCGTGAACGACAGGGAAGCGGCCAACAAGAGGCCCGAGGGCTTCGGCCAGCAGGCCAGGGGCTACAACACCCGCGACGCACGCCAGGGCGCGCAGAGCACCGTAAACGGACAGCCCTACAAGAGCTACACCGGTTATGAAGGCCCGAACGCCGACCGCGAGGCAAACAGGAACAAGTTCAAGGAAGACGTCAGGCGCTTCTGGAACAAGTTCAGGGGAGTCATGGTAAACAACCGCATGCTGGTGATCGGCAAGGCAGGCAACGTGATCATCGACCTTCCGATATTCGTACCGGTGCTCGCTCTGATCGTCTTCTTCTGGGGCACCATCGGGGTCGCCGTCGTAGCGATGCTCTTCGGCTGCAGGTTCCACTTTGAGGGCCAGGACCTCGGGCGCACCAATATCAACAGCACCATGGACCGCGCGGGCGATACCGCTCAGCGCGTATGGCATGATTTCACAGGCGGGCCCTCCGCCGAGCAGAAGGCCGAGTTCAGGGACGCTCCGTACAGCAACGGCAGCGAAGGACCGCAGGACGTCGGAAACACTGAGAATTAAGATGGCTGACAGGATACTCATAATCGAAGACGAAGAAAAGATCGCGCGCTTTACCGAGCTCGAGCTTCTGCATGAAGGCTACGAGGTCGTAAAGAGCGCGGACGGACGCGAAGGGCTGGAGCTCGCCGAACAGGGCGGCTTCAGCCTCGTGCTGCTCGATATCATGCTCCCCGGGCTCAACGGGCTCGAGGTGCTCAGGAGGCTGCGCAGGGGCTCTGACGTGCCGGTGATAATGCTCACTGCCCGCGACGCGGTGATGGACAAGGTCTCGGGGCTCGATATGGGAGCCGACGACTACGTGACCAAGCCGTTCGCGATAGAGGAGCTGCTGGCGCGCATACGCATGGTGCTCAGGCGCCGCGAGGCGTCCGGCGGGACGGCTGCCGCTTCGGCGGATCTCGGCGACTGGCTCAGCTGCGGCGATCTTTCGCTCTCCCCCGCGCGCCACGAGGTGCGCTTCAGGGGCGAACCCATCGAGCTTACGAGCAGGGAGTTCTCGCTGCTGCAGACGCTTCTTGAGAACAAGAACATAGTGCTGTCGCGCGACAGCCTCATGGAGCGTGTCTGGGGCTACGACTACATGGGCGAGACCAACGTGGTCGACGTTTACGTGCGCTATCTGCGCAGCAAGATAGACGAGGTCTACGGCGCGGCGGTCATCCAGACCGTCCGGGGCGTGGGATACGTGATAAAGGATCAGGCATGAACGGCTCCGGGAACAAGCGCGCAAAGCGCATAAGCACAGGCTCCATAGCCTTCCGCATAGCCCTCGGCTCGGCCTTCAGGCTCCTGCTGGTGTTCGTCGTTATCGACGTCATAGTCGTGGGCATACTCGCGGCTCCGCAGATGGACTTCCGCGGGGACCCGGCCTTCTGGGAAGCGGTAAGGCTGGGCGGGGAAGCCGTGGGAGACATCTTCCGCGACAGGCGCATGGACCTGCTGCTGCAGGCAGAAGGCCTGATAATAATACTGAGGCTGATCTTCGACACCATACGTATAAGACGGCAGCTCAGGCCTATCGACGAGATGGCCGCGGCGGCTGAGCGCCTCAGCAATATGGACGTGAACTTCGACGAGCGTTTCCGCGTGCTCGAAAGCGCAATAGACGGGGTGAACCCCAACGCCGAGGACGCGGCCCTTGCCACTGGCGACGCAGAGCTCGCCGGCCTCGAGAGCGCGGTGAACAAGCTCATGGAGCGCATGCGCGAGGCCAACCGCCAGCAGGCCCGCTTCGTTTCGGACGCTTCGCACGAGCTCAGGACCCCGATAGCAGTCATCCGCGGCTACGCGGACATGCTCGACCGCTGGGGCACCGAAGACGAGAAGGTCCTGCGCGAATCCATAGACGCCATAAAGGGCGAGAGCGAGAACATGCAGCATCTCGTGGAGCAGCTGCTCTTTCTGGCCCGCGGCGACAGCGGCCGCACGCCGCTGAACATAGCTGACATAAGCCTTACGGATATGATGCGCGAGGTCTACGAGGAGAGCTCGATGATAGATCCCGCTCATAATTACAGCTTCGACGGCGGCGGAGGAGTCACCGCGCGGGGCGACGCCTCGCTGCTCAAGCAGACCGCCCGCATACTCTGCGAAAACGCCAAGAAGTACACTCCCGAGGGAGGCGACATAGCGCTCAGGGCCTTCGTTAAGGACGGCCGCCCCGGCTTCAGCGTACAGGACAGCGGCATAGGCATAGCGTCCGAAGACCTTCCGCACGTGTTCGAGCGCTTCTACAGGGCCGACGATTCCCGGGCGCGCCAGACCGGCGGCACAGGCCTGGGCCTTGCGATAGCCAAGTGGATAGTCGACCGCCACGGCGCGCACTTCGACGTCGTGAGCCGCAAGGACGTCGGAACGAGGATAAGCGTGATAATGTAAGAAAAACAAAATATGAGACAAACCGATGGATGTTCCTCCGCGGGCACGCTCTCGCTATTGTCGATACGCTCCGCTTGACGCAGCGGTACTAAGCTCTGTCTGCGCCTGCGGCTTGCCAGTCGCTAAGTACCGGCTATCGACGATACCCGCTTGAGGAAGCATCCATCGGTTTGTTTTTTTTGTAGAATGTGCTATACTCAAAGGCGCTCTTCAGAAAGGCTGTAATTATGAAAACTCAAACCAAAACACGTTTTATCGCTTACACCGCAGTGCTGCTCGCTCTTCTGATCGCTTTGCAGTTCGCCACCAAGGCTTTCGGGCAGATAGTGACGGGTTCCTGCGTCAACCTGATCCTTGCCGTCGCGGCGCTCTGCGTAGGACCCTGGAGCGGGCTGATCATCGCTCTGCTCTCCCCGTTCTTTGCGTTTCTTCTCGGCATCGGCACGCCGTTCATACAGATAGTCCCCCTGATCGCCGTAGGCAACGCGGTCTACGTGCTGCTCATCTCGTTCCTCTGCAAGAAGCTCGCTTTCCGCTACGGAAAGCTTGCAGGCGTCTGCCTCGCGGCTCTATGCAAGTTCGTGACGCTCTGGCTGCTGATCGTGAAGATCGCTCTACCCGCTATGGGGCTCCCCGAACAGAAGCTCGCCGCTCTTTCGGCCAGCTTCAGCCTTCCCCAGCTTGCGACTGCCCTTATAGGAGGCCTGCTCGCCCTGCTGATCTCAGACCGCATAATAAAGGCTTCCGCGAACTGAAGCCTGATACATAGAAAAGGAAAGCATAATGGAAAAGGAAAAGACAACAAAGGCCGCCGCTAAGAAAGCCGTTGCGGCTGCGGCTCCGGCTCCCGCAAAGCCTGCCGAAAAGAAGCTGCATAAATTCGACACCAAGGTGCAGTACCTGAAGTATAAGGTGCTGAAGGAGGTCGCGGCTCAGTACTGGAACGGCACCCTTTACGACAACCTCTGGGACATCCCCAAGACCATAGCCCCGGGCAAGGTCCCGACAATGCGCTGCTGCGTTTACAAGGAGCGCGCCATACTCGCCCAGCGCGTGCGCGTCGCCATGGGCGGTGATAAGAACAACCCCAACGTGATCGAGGTCATAGACATCGCCTGCGACGACTGCCCGGCGGCAGGCTACCAGGTGACTCCTTCCTGCCGCGGCTGCCTGGCCCACCGCTGTGAGGACGTCTGCCCCCGCGGAGCCATCAGCTTCGACCACAACCATGTCGCCCACATCGACAAGACCCTTTGCGTGGAATGCGGACAGTGCTCCAAGGTCTGCCCGTATTCTGCGATCACCAACCTGAAGCGCCCCTGCCAGAACGCCTGCAAGGTCAAGGCCATAGGCATCAATGAGGACGGCGCCGCAATGATAGACAACGATAAGTGCACCGCCTGCGGCGCCTGCGTCTACCAGTGCCCGTTCGGAGCTATCACCGATAAATCTTACATCCTCAACGTCATCGACCTCATCAAGGACCGCATCAGGCGCGGAGAGGCCACCGAAGACAAGCTCTACGCCGTGCTCGCGCCGGCGGTCTCGAGCCAGTTCGTCTACGCCCACCTCGGCCAGCTGATCACCGGCCTTAAGATGCTGGGCTTCGACGAGGTCGTGGAAGCGGCTTTGGGCGCTGACATGGTCGCCGTCGGTGAATCGAAGGAACTCGCGGAAAAAGGCTTCCTGACGAGCTCCTGCTGCCCGGCCTTTGCCACCTACGTGCGCAAGGCCTTCCCGCAGCTCGCAGACCACATCTCGACCAATCTGTCGCCGATGGCTACGATCTCAAAGTTCATCAAAGAGAAGCACCCAGGCGCTAAGATAGTCTTCATCGGACCCTGCACCGCAAAGAAGATGGAGATAAAGGACGAGCGCGTGGCGCCCTACGTGGACAGCGTGCTCACATTTGAAGAACTTCAGGCCCTGCTCGACAGCCGCGACATCGACATCACCCAGCTTGAGCAGAGCGAGCTCTACGGAGCCTCTTACTTCGGGCGCATCTTCGCCCGCTGCGGAGGCCTGGCCGACGCTGTCGCCGAAGGCCTCAAAGAACAGGGACTTACCGATTTCGAGCTCAAGGCCGTCAGCTGCGACGGTATAGAAGCCTGCCGCATGGCTCTGCTTAAAAAGAGCAAAAACGCCCTCGACGCTAACTTCATCGAGGGCATGGCATGCGTTGGCGGCTGCGTCTCCGGCGCAGGCTGTCTGACCCACGGCGAGATCAACCGCAAGCGGGTAGAGGACTACGGCCACGCCTCCCGCGCCAAGGATATCACCGACGCGGTGGAGAGCAACAGCATAGTTTAAGCCTTAATCAAAACCTTCGCAGACGACCTTTACAGGACTGCCGAAGGAATCAGGCTGGGCATAGTCGCTCGTAGACCATCTGCGCGGGTCCCCGCGCTTATACAGCTCGTTGGCATAGTCCAGCGAGCTTTTATAATGCCCGCTGAAGCGGCGGCCTTCGGGGCCGTAGACCGAAATGCTGAAACCGCAGCCGTAGCCGCCCTCAAAGTAGACCGCCTCGGCGCCAGAATCAGACGAAGAGGTCGTTGTCATGTACGGCCCGGCGAGGATCAGCCTTTCGCCGTCGTAGGCCCAGTCGAGGTTTCTGTTTGTGAGGTTTACGGGCTCCCATATCTTTATGTCGCCGTCCGGGTGAGTCTCGTCTATGCGCACCGACCAGAGGCCGTCTTTGCCCTTAGCGATGAGTATGACCCTCGGGGCCTTTTCATCGTCCATGAGGAATACCAGCTCGCAGTCGTTTTCGGCCCTGGCGTAGCACCAGCTTCCGATCCCTGTGAAATCTTCGCAAAGACAGTGTTTTTGCAGCTGATTGCCGTTTGAAGCGTTGATGAGAGTGAAATAGCAGCTTCCGTTTTCGCGGGTGATGAGCAGGAGCCTGCTCTTGTCGCTGCTGAAATTCAGGCTCAGTATATCGGTCTGTTCATCAAGTGAAAAGAAGAGCTCCGGGGAGCCGAGATCGAGCTGCCTTGAGTCCGGATCTTCACCCGTGGGCCGCAGCGCGTAGTCTGCCGAATATATGCCGTAGCCTCCCGGGATGAGGCTCGTGTCGACGCGCTTGCCGCCTTCTGTCAGATTGCTGAACCAGAGCCAGATGCGGCTGCCTGAGGAGATGCTCTGAGTGAGAAAATAAAAGCTGTCGCCTTCTTCGGCAGGTACGATGCCGCTGGTCTCTGCCTGGGCTCCCGAGCCTATGCTTCCGCCCGCGTAGCCTCCCGCGGCGTCCTTTGAGGCGGTAAGGGTGAAATATTGGTCTTCGAGCACGGAAATGCTGAAGAAATCAGCTATCTCCTTGCCCTTGCGGTCATCCGCACCGGAATAATAAGGGTCCATTATCCGCCTCCCGTCGGCGAAGAGGTCGCTGATGTAGAGCAGCCCGTCGACGGTAACGCTGACCATGACAGGGTAGCAGTTATAGTAGTCTGCAAGGCGTATGGTCTTGGTGCTCTGGCTCCCCGGCTCGGTCTGCGCGAGGAGCTCTTCCATTGCCCTTGTCAGGCCGACGGAACTGCCGCTTCCGTCATCTATCATGTTGAGGCTCTGGGTCGCGTCGGCTACGAGTATTACGGCCCCGCTTCCGGTCTCCCCGGTCCTGAAGATCTCTCCGCCGTTCCAGAGGGTACGCGTCGCGGCCTTCGGCTCTCCGCCTTCGAAGCTCACCGAACTCTCCCAGGTAAGGCGCCTGTAAAGGCTGGGAGCAAGGCTGAGGCTGACCCCGTCAGCTGCGGAGGGGTCTCCGCAGTATTCCGTGAGCTCAAAGCTCACATCGTCCCTGCCCGCTACAAGCGACTTCAGCGCGTAAGAAGTTCCGCAGCCCGCCGCGATAAGCAGCGCCATAGTTATCAGCAGTACTCTTTTCATGTTCTATTCACCGCCTGTTATGCTGTCAAGCGCCTTGCTCACGCGGTCCCCGCGGTAGTCGTAGGCCTCCTTCACATGATCGATGAGGCTGATGCCGCGCTCTTCAAGCTCGCTCACCTGCACGTCGTCTATTAACTTTCCGCGGTGAAGCATCACCGCGCGCCCAACAAAGCCGGAGATCTCTTCGATGAGGTGGGTGGAGAGGAGCACGGTCTCGGAGGGCTCGAGTATGCCCGCGAGAAGCTTGTAGAAGTCTTCGCGGTTGAAGATGTCGTTGCCCGCGAAGGGCTCGTCCATGAGTATGTAGTCCGCGCCCTGGCAGAGCGCGAGTATTATCTCGAACTGGTTCTGCTGGCCGGCGGAAAAGCTTCTTGGCCTGCGGTGCATGGGGAGGGCGAAGAAGTCCATGAGGCCCTCGAAGCGCTTTTCGCGGAAGGCCGCGAAGTGCTCTCTGTAGAAGTCCGCGTGCCCTGCGGGGCTGAGGTCGGGGAAGAAGCTGTGCTCGCTGGTCGCAAACGACAGCCTTGCGATGTTTCTTCGGGTGATCTTCTCGCCGTCCAGAGTGATGCTGCCGCTGTAGGGCGTCAGCTGGAGAATGCTTTTTATGAGGGTGGTCTTTCCCGCGCCGTTTTCGCCGAAGAGGCCGATTATCTCCCCCGGCCCGAGGCTTAGGCTTACATCGCTGAGGGCAGGCCTGCCGCCGTATTTCTTTGTGAGTCCTTCTATCTTTAACATTTGATCCCCCTGACTTTTGGAATGATTGCGCCTTTTCCGGCCTAAGAAAGCAATCTGTCTGCCGATACGAATCTGAACAGGCCGGGCACATCTATGGACGTGTCCTGAGGCAGGCACTGCTCCGGGATGTGCACGAAATAATATGCCCTGAATATCAGTATCATCAGCGCGCAGAGCATAAGGGCCGCTGCCAGCACAAGAAGGGGAAAGCCCAGGCAGCGAAGATGCAGTTCAAACGGGCTGCCGATGCGCTTCATCACAAAGATGCTCTTCGAGCTTCTTACAAAGTAAAGATAGTGAATCAGCGCGCATGTAATGCAGAAAACAACGACAAACCATATCCCGCGAAGACTCCCCTGAAGGCAGAAGCCCATGGGCTTGGCGATAAAGCCTTCATTGAGCAGCTTTTCCCCGGAAGGGTAAAGCCTGGAATACATGCCGCGTACCGCCAGGTTGTAGGCTGCGGAGAGCCATAATACTGAGACGAATATGAAGATGCAAAGCACCATGACCGCGGAACCCAGCTCTGTAAGATGTCCGAAAGCCTTCTCCTCATCGCTGATATCCCCGCCGACTTCAAAGAAGCCCCTGTTTCTCGCTTCGGGATCGTCATAATCGATCAGGATGCCCTTCATGTAAAACAGCTTCTTTTTCGTAGGATGATAGCCCGGAGGAAAGAGTTTGTCCCAGCGTATATCAAGCATTTCCTTTGGCCTCCTTGAGCGCCTGCGGGCGGCCGCTGTGCGCTTTTATGCAGCCGTAGGCCGTTATGACTATCGTTATTGCCAGATCGGCCGCGGCCATAAAATATATGAGCGAGTCATTGGAGTTAGAGACATCGGCCCGCATGAACTGATAGCTGAGGACAAGCACCGCGAATACAGCCAGCCCTCCGAATCTGCTCTTCTGGGTCAGCTGGGCGTAAGCGACGACGCAGGCCATCAGCAATATGCATGAGGCGTTGTACAGCCACAGCGCGCTTTGCTGCATGGGAACGAGCTTGTGAAGGAAAGTACTGCGGCAGAGGCTGAGGTAGATGCCCTGGGGGCCTCCGGCCCCGCCGGTGCTAAGCATGAACCAGCGCGCAAGCAGGGCGAGCGCAGCGATCTGCGCCATGTAGAAGATCGCGATGACTGCGGTGTTCGAGACGCAGTGCCACAGAAAAGCGCTGCGCTCCGAGATCTTCAGTCGCTGCAGGGTGTAGCTGTAATTTGAGAGCGAGGACCCGTTCTTTACGCGGCCGAAGCAGATCCAGAGGCAGAGCAGCAGGCTTATGACGAATACTACTGCTATGTGCGAGCTGCTAATAACATTGTCGAATGCTCCTGCCGCGGCGGCGTCAGTGCCTTTGGGGAGCGCGAGCCAAAACAGCAGGGCTTCGGCCGCAGCCATAGCGGCCGCGAGCGCCAGAACCTTATACAGGCTGAGACTCAGACAGAGCCCGAGCACGGAAAGATGCTTTTTCATTTCCTGCGATCTCCTTTCGCTTCCGCCTGCATCTGCGGGGCTTTGAAGGCGCGGCCTTCCGCCGGGTCCTCCTGCTCTGACCACTCAAAAGGGCCTTCTTCATCCGGCTCCCACCAGCGGTCTATCAGCACCAGGGCTTCCTGCTTGTTCAGCCCGCTCTGCCTCAGCGCATTTATCATGCTGCGTATGTCCGATGTCAGAAGCTCAGCTCTCAGCTCCTTCACCCGCTCTTCTCCGAGGGTCATATAGCTTTTCGCCCCGGAGCGCGATTCTATCAGGCCCTCGCTCTCGAGCATGGCATAGGCCTTCTGCACCGTGTTCGGGTTGATGCCAAGGCGCGCGGAAAGCACCCTGCGCGAGGGCAGCTCGTCGCCGTCTGCGATCGAACCCGCGACCGCTCCGCGCTTGATATAGAGGACTATCTGCCTGTATACAGGTGTCCCGTCTTCGCTCCTGAATGTGTTGAAATCGACCATCTTATCTGTCATTGACCTTTTGTCACCTTGCTCCGTCATTGCCGCACGCAGCTGCGGCAGCGTCGCGGCTATAAACCGTATTAGTTTAGTAATACACCTTTTGCAAGTGTATTATATGAATAGTACGGTTTTCCGTCAAGAGAGATTTATAAAAAATCATTTTTTCTCATGGCTTGGATGGCTGCAATGTTTGTTCTGCCGGGTTTACATGGTATAATCAAAAATAAGACAAAGCTTTATTCGATCATTTATGCATCCGTATCGGGAGGAAGCCATGTACGGACAGCCCGAATTCTCTTCAGACAGTTTCTTCTTTTCAAAAAGCCTCATCCGTAAGCTGGAACACCTTGCGGAGGGGCCTCTTTCGGTGCTTGAGGCTCCCGCGGGCTACGGCAAGACCACGGCCGCGCACAGCGTGCTCGACGGCCTGGGCGATTCGGTCCGCTGGTACACCGCGGTCGAGAGCTTGCCCGATAACAGCTTCCGCTGGTTCATACAGCAGATAAGCTTCGTCGACGAGCATGCTGCCCGCAGGCTGAGCGATCTCGGTTACCTCAACCGAAGCAACGCCGACCAGGCAGCCTCCATTATCGCCGAGATAAAGATCGAGGAACCCGTGACCCTGGTCTTCGACAACTTCCAGTTCGCCGCCGACAGCTGGCAGCCCCAGATCTTCGACAGCCTCGCCAAGCGCGGAAAAGGCCTCAATACTGTATTCATTTCACAGAATTTCGGCCGTCTCCGCAGCGTCCTCAGCGCGCTCGAAGACAGCATCTGTTACATCCGCGGGCGCGACATGCTGCTCAGCGAGGACGACGTCCGTTCGTTCGCGCGGCAGCTCGGTATCGACGTGTCCGCCTCCGACGTACATTCCATCTACCGCAGGACCGACGGCTGGGCGGCTGCTGTAGCCCTTTTCCTTCAGGGCTACAAGGACAGCGATCTTTCCGACAGGGCGCCCGACGTCAACGAGCTTCTGGACAGCATCTTCTGGGACAGGCTTTCCGGTCCGCAGCGCGAGGCTCTGCTGCGCGTCTGCCTCTTCGACCGCATATCTTCCCAGGTGCTGAAAAGGCTCCTTCCGGACGGCCTTCTGGCTCCGGAAGAGATATCGACGCTGCTCAGGCGCACCCCGCTCATGCGGTATAACGAATCAAAGCGCGACTATTATCCCCACGAGATACTTACAGGCTTCCTGAAGAACAACCTGGAATCTTCGGACGAGGCCTTTCGCGACGAGGTCTACCGCCGCTCCGGCGAGGTCTACCGTTCCGCGGACATGACCCGCGAAGCTGTCAACTGCTTCTTCAAGGCCCGTGACTGGGAGGGCATACTTTCGTGCCGTCTCGTCTGCCTCATAACGGAGCATTTCGACGGCGTCAGCTACACCGAGATAGCCAGGCGGGTCCTTCACGAATGCCCCGCGGAGATACAGGAAAAGTACCCGCTCTCGCTGCTGAGACTGTGCTACGCGGTCTACGGAGGCTGCGAATTCGACGAGTTTGACCGCCAGATGGAGCGCATAAAAGGCCTGAAGGCCTTCAGCGACCCGCAGATGCTGGGCGAATGGTACCTGGTCGACGCGTTGTCCGACTTCCCCGATCTTGACCGTATGGAGGCCAAGTACAGGGAGTCCGAAAAGCTGCTGACTGGGCACTCGCAGGTTTTCACGAAGGAGGAGCCCTTCATGTTCGGCTGCGCCTCCATGTGGTATCTCTTCTATTCGAAGCCCGGCACCATGATGGCTACCGCGGACAGGTTCGCCGAGGTCATGAAGCTCTACAACAGGCTGACCAACGGCCACGGGGCGGGAGCCGCGGAGATCTACCGCGGGGAAGCGCTCTCGGTGCAGGGGCTCTTCGAGGAATCGGATATACAGGCCTACCAGGCAGCCTTCCTGTCGGAGCAGTATTCCAACGTTACCGCGACCTACGGGGCGGCCCTGCTGCTCGGCATAAACGCGATCTACAGCTCCAACATGATAGGCCTCCAGAAGGCGGTAGACTACCTTGAGAACAAGGCTCTGGGCTATTCCTTCATGCAGGGGCGCTCGCTCAACAACTACATGGTCGAGACCGTGCGCGGCTACCTTCTCAGCCTCATGATGGAGACCGGCCGTTCGGCCCTCTGGACCCAGGGCAGCGCCGATTCGCTGACAGATCTGACCTTCACCAATTTCATGATAAAGACCTGCCGCATCACCGACCTGCTGCTCAAGAAGGAGTACAAGCGGGCCATCGCCTCCGTCGAGGCGTCGCTGCTGATGGACCCGAGGCTGATATCCACCTCGACCCGCAATTTCATGTACTGCGGCCTCACTCTGGGTTATATGGCAATAGGGCGCTTCATCAGGGCGTCGGAGTATCTCGACAAGTCGCTCGAGATAGCGGGGCAGGACAAGAACTATACCTTCCTGGCCTGCTTCAGGAAGTATTTCCAGGTGCTCTTCATAATGCCGCAGATCGCCTCGAAACACGCGAAGACCATAAGCGAGATCAAGGCCGTCGATATACGCTACACGCGCGCGGACGAGAGCCATATATTCGCCATGCTCGAGGAGGTCCCGGAACTTAAGGAGGAACTCACTCCGCGCGAGCGCGAGGTCGCGGAGCTCGCGGCGAAGGGCCTGCACAACAGCGAGATAGCCGCGGCGCTCACTATCACGGAGCACACGGTAAAGCAGCACCTCAAGAGCGCCTTCCAGAAGATGAACATAGACCGGAGGAGCAAGCTCATAGAGATGCTCCGCTGAGGCCGCAAGGCGGATTATAAGGAAACGATTTCAGGACACGGAGTATCCGTGCCCTGTTTTTATACGAAAAATTACCCTAAAGATTACCCTAACGGGGGATGCTGCTTGCATAGTAATAGATTATTATTTATATGAACGATACTGCATTATCATGTTTTCGGAGAGACAGGAGGCATGAATATGGCCGAAGGATTGATAAGTGCCCGGCCTTTGCCGGATTACCGTCTCGAACTCACGTTCGGAAACGGAAGCAAAGCTACAGTCAATATGTCACAACGCGTCAGGACGGTCAGGTTTTCAAGGCTTGCCGCCCCTGAGCTCTTTGCCACGGCAAGGTCGGAGGGCGAAAAAGTCGTCTGGTCCGACGACTGCGGCAGCATATCCGTGTGGTGCAGCGAGCTGCTCGAGTCCATGCTTCTGGATTGAAGAGGCTCGGATCAGACAACGGATCGATAACAGATTTCAACGGGAAGTCCCCGGAAAGGAGAATACTCATGGCGGTAGTTAAGAGAACTGCACGGGTGCTGGTGGCAGTGCTGGCGGCTGTGCTGGTGACGGTCCTGATCGTCACAGCGTTCGCCGTGCCCGCGCACGCGGAGAACGTTCCAGTCAGCAACAAGACGCACATCCAGATTAAGACTCACGTTGCCGACAAGCTTTACGCCGGTACCGACAGCGACATCTACTTCAAGGTATACTATGTGGACGGCAAGTCGGACAGTATCAAGCTCGACAAGAGTAAATACAACGATTTCGAGCGCAACGACTGGGATACCTATCACATGGATATCGGCTATCCGATGTGGTACGTCACGGGGTTCGGCCTTAAGAATTCCGGCAGCGACGCCATGTGCCTTGCTTACATCTCCGCTACCATGTGGGACCCGAACACTGCAGGCATAACGTCCGTTTTCACCTGTTCGGAACCCGGCTCAAAGTGGATAGAGAAGAGCGAGCATAAGTTCAACGTATCCTTCTCCAAGCGTGTGCTGTCCGAGAGCAGCTACAGAGCGTTCAAGGACGCCTTCTCCAAAAAGGTGTACGTGACTGCGGCGGACTCCGGCAAGACAAGCGTCGAGTGGACCCCGGCTCTCTACAGCGACGGCTACCTTAAGAAAGACGCCAATTCATATAACCCGTATAACTGCAGCGATGCTCCTTCGCTCACCTATACGGTCAGAGCGGTCACGAGCAGCAACAGCTGGGTGAACGCTCTGAGCGGCGATTTCACGCCGATCATGAAAGAATATAACAAAAAAGGCTATCAGATAGGCTTTGAATACGACCGGAAGAAGGTATATGACGACATGACCAGCGCCGGCTACAACGTGCTGGCCATAGCTGTCAATTGGGAGTTCCCGAGCCGGAGCACCTCCGGAGTCACCTCAAAGTCTTACACGTATTATATTTACCGCCAGAACTTCGAGCTTGGCAACGCCGAGATCAAGACGAACTGGTACACCGCCCTGAAGGACAATTACTTCTTCAACTCCGGCAGCAGTTCCCTCAGGATCAGCCTCCCCGTTAAGGGCGGCCTCTACCACAGCAACTACGACCCCGCAAGCATAGCTTCAAGCTTCCATGTGGGTCAGAACGGATATATAAAACTATTCTACGGCAACGGCGCGGATGATTATTTCACCCCCACGAGCATAAGCAGCAGCGGCACTAACATACTGCTCGATTTCGACCTGACGAAAAAGCAGTATCAGGCAGCTTCTTCCGGCTTCAAGCTCGTCATGAAAGAGGTATACGCGAGCCCGGGATCGAACTATCCCGGCGCGGGAGAATATCCTTCGTATGACGTTGAGAGCTTCAGCCAGGGCAGCCCGAGGACCGTGTCTCTAGGCGGCAGCATCACCCTCGGCAACGCCTCATATTACAGAGATCTCAGCAAGTATAAATTCGATAACATCGCCCCGTCCATCACCGTTAAAGAGGACGGATGGAACGGCAGCGGCGAGCTTTCCGGAGCCTGGCAGCAGAACCTTACCATAGCGACCTGGGTCGACGGAAACGAGCAGCTCTTCCCGAGGCTCAACCCCAACGGCGAGAACGGCAACGAAAGGGAGCGCGGCCTGTTTGAGATCGGTCTCTTCAAGGCGGACGGCAAGACGACCGTACCCATCAAGGGATCTCTCAACACCGGATTCCTCAGGGTCCCCGTAAAGTCCGGGACCAAGACAGCCGTTATCCCGATGTCATCGATCGAGAGCAGCGACCTGATACTCCGCGTGACAGGCTACGATTTCGCCGGAAATAAGTTCACCAGGGACATAACAGGCGTCCATCTCGACACCATCGCGCCCCAGCTCGGCCTTACCCGCCAGGATCGCGGCCAGGCTTCCGACGGCTCCAAGTCCCTGCTCTTCAAGTTCAATATCAAGGAAGGTTCAGGCACAGGCAGGGTCAATTACTGCTTCGTCCCGAACGGCTCCGCCATTCCTCCCGAGACAGGCTGGGAAGCCGTCAGCGGCGAGGTCGTAAGCACGGTAGGCAAGTGGGCTTACATAGAGCAGAGCGGCATGGCCAACGCGGCTGCGGTGCTCAAGATGCTTGACGGCCAGGTCTTTGACGGCAATCTCTATTACTATGCTGTCGACGCCGCCGGTAACCGTACCACGCTCAGGTCTTTCCCCGTGTCCGTGACCAACGAGGCGGCTAACTGTGAAGCAAGCGTCGCGGCGTACGACCACCCTCTTCCCGATTACAACGTGACGTTCATCCCCGCGGCGAACTGCGAAGTGTATTACCGTTATTCCAAGGTCAACGACGACGGAAGTACTACGGTAGTCAGAAATTATGTCAAATATGACGGCAAAACGAACCCCGGCCTTTCCGACGGAGCTTCGTCAGTGTCCGGTGCGGCGACCGTCGCGAGCAAGCTGAACGGCTCCGTGATACTTGAGTATAAGGTCGAGAACACGAAATCGATGAACGTGGTCAAGTTTGAGGGCGGCCTCGGAATACCTCTCGTATTCGACAACACCGACCCCGTGATCACGATCACGCAGAACACAAAGGGCAGCTCGCTCGCATCCCACACCTTCTCCGTGAGCGCGTCCGATATCTCGGGCGTCGTTTCCGCCAGCTACAAGGTGACCCCGGTCGGCAGCACTACAGCAGCCGTTTCGGGAACCATTGATATCACCGCGGGCAGCGGCGTACTCAACACGGTGCTCAACACCTCCGCCATGAACCTTGCGAACGGCAACTACGAGCTCAGCGTCACCGCCGTCGACAGCAACGGCGCTTCGGCTACCGCCGTGAGCGACCCCTTCAGCGTAAGGACTTCCGCACCGGCAGCAAGCGTAAAGATAGGCGGCGCGGCTCCCGCGGAGATCAACTACGTCAAAGCGTACGATTACACTCTCACGCTTGACGTAAGCGACAGCTTCGCCGGCACGCCCGGCACCCAGTACGTATACTGGCGCGCTTCGGCCGACGGTTCCGGCTACACCCCGTGGCAGCTGCTCTCGGCGCTGACCCCGGGCAGCGGAGCTCTCACAAAGCAGGCGGCCCTCAACACCCCGCTCGCTCTGAACGAAGGCCTGAACGACGTTTACATCCAGCTTGCCTGCGCAGAGGCAACAAAGAACCTCAGCAAGGAAGTCCCCGCGGCAGGCAGCATCCTTACCATGGAACCGCTGCACTTCATGCTCGACACCGAAGATCCTTCGCTCCGCTGGAACATGATAAGCTCGAGGAACAATTCCGCAGTCATCGGAACGCTGACGGTCAGCGACGATCTGGATGACGCTCTTGAAGTTTCGTGCAGCAGCCTCGATGTCGTGATCACTCCGTCCGAATCCGACGGCGTGTACGACGTTGTTTATAAGGTCCCTGAGGGCGGCGGAAAGATCGCTTCGTTCACGCTCACCGCAACGGACGATTGCGGCAATACGGCTGACGTTACGGTAAGCACCGACCTGCTCGATATCGACGCCCCGACCGTCAGCATCAGCAACCCTTCGTATACTGTCAACGGAGAACAGAAAGACGCTTCGCTTACGGTCACCGTAAACGACTTCGCGATAGGCGACGTGAGCTTCAGCTTCAGAAACGAGGCTAAATACGCGACAGCCGAATCCGACAAGACCAGCGACTACGCGACGGTCACGGATAACGGAAACGGAAGTTATACCGTTGAGCTTAAGGGCTTTACCGGCAGCGTCGATCTCGGCGTGACGGCTTCCGACGATCTCGGCAACAGCCGCACGGTCACAAAGAGCGGAATAGAGGTTGCTTATCCCGATTCCATAGTGCTGAAGAAAATACTGTCTCAGCCCATGTACGCGATCGATACGGCTCCTGTCACCCTCGAGTTCAATATCCCGGTAGTGCTTGGCAAGGACGAGGCTGAGGCCGCCGGAAAGCAGGACGGCACGCTCTCGAAGGTCGCAGGCATAGCCCTCGTTACGAACGCGGCTGTCGAGACAAAGAGCGCGTTCACCGTCTGGGCCGCCGGCGAGTTCGGCGCTCCGCAGGCGATCACAGTCGAGCCGGATACCATATTCGGCAAGAATTTCAATATCGGTCTCGAACTCAAACAAAGCGCGGACGGCGTCGAGAGCACCGTGACGAACAGCGCTTCATCGATGCTCGTCTCAGGCACTCACTTTGCCGATCCTTCAGACCCCGGCGATACCGATAAAGTATATACGGCAGCTGCAATTCTTTCCGTTGACCCGCCGGTAACCCAAATTGTGCATTACACTGACGGCTACTATGAGACGCCCATATATATGGACAGCCTGACCGTCTATTCGCTGCTCACCGAAGGGGACCCGCGTCTTTATAAGCCTGCTGAGGACAACTATATTCTGAACTATACACAAGCAGGTATAAATTCAGATCCGGTTATCACGAACGACGGCTTCAGCTATGATGATTATGACTCCAAGGGAACGCTCTTCGTTGTTGACGATGAAAGCAGCGTCGTAGGCGGAGGCTATTTATCAGATTTCCCGTTCTATTACGAAAAGCTGGTCTATTCGCTTGACGGGCAGTCTTCCGCAAATCAGATCGGCGGTAGCATAGTTACCGGATTCGTTCATAATGACATGAGCAGATACATACAGTATTGGGAATCGGGGGAATTGTATCCGGACAATATCGACGGAGTGATGGCCGATCTTTACATCCGCAGGCACGACGACCCCGAGCATCCTTCGTGCGTGGTCACGCCTTTCTCTCAATACGATATCTGGCTCAACAAGGCCGTTGACATCAACACGAAGCTCATCGTCACCGGGCCTTCGATAGAGTACAGCTGGAAGCAGAGCAATATGGCTCCCGAGGCCGCGCTGGAGATCAGCGCGAACGGCAACGGCGCCGAGATAACAAAGCTTAAGCTGCTCAAAAAAGATAAGAACGGCAGCGTCTGGAGCGTAGTCGATTCCTGGACTCCCGACACCGTGATCGCTCCTCCTTCGATAAGCGTTGACGAAAACGGCGAGACCATCTCCGGCGCATCGGCGATCTACACCGACGAGAACGGAACCTACAAACAGGGCGCGGCAGCGCTGAACAGGGTCCTGAACACGACGGACGCGGCGCTCTATACATACTGCATATACGCGGAGAACGAAGGCGGTCTCAGCGCGGTATCCGAAGAGTTCGACGTTACCATCTATGAGAACCCGATACAGGCGGGCGATTTCAGCGTCCAGGTGCTGATCGACAAGGCCGGGGACGGAATCTATACGGCTGACGACGGCACCAGCTTCGCTCACAGCGCGAAGGCTGTAGTAGTCCCGTCGGCTGAAGGCGAGGCGCGCGGCATCACCGTTACCAACTGCAGCGGAAAGATGGAATACGTGCTCGACGAGCACGCACCGGTGTTCACCTTCGGCATAGCTGACAACTACGGGTACACCACCGAAGCGGCGGTAAGCTTCGACCGCTTCGACAACGTGGCTCCGGCGCTCAGCTATACGCTCGCGAATACCGGCAAGACCAATCAGCCCTACGGAATAATGATCACCGCCGCGGACGACGCGAGCGGCAGCGGCATCAAGTCAGTCGAGATGAAGCTCGCGGGCCAGGCTCAGACTCTGACGCCCGGCGGCGGCAGCTGGACCGGCACCATCGCAAAGAACGGCAGCTATCTCATAACCGTACTTGACAATATCGGAAACCGCAGCCAGAAGACCTTCACGGTGACCAATATCGACACCGTGGCTCCTGCGATCGCCTCTCTTGACAGAAGCGTTCTCGCGGGGACCTGGACCCAGGACAGCGTCGACGTTACGATCAACTTCAGCAAGCCAAACGTCACGATAACCAGTGCGGAGAGGACTTCGGGCCGCTTCACCCTCGACAAGGACAACGCAAGGCTGACCTTCACCGAGAACGGTACGGCGAGCGTCTTCTTCCGCGACGATTACGGCAACACAGGCGCGGCTATAGTGACGGTCGACAACATCTATGACCAGATCCCGACCCTCAAGGCCATCCCCGTGCTGTCGGATGACGAGCTCAGCGTGACCGTGACATTTGAGCAGCAGGAGGACGGCAACGGCGTTCCTCTCGACAAATTGCTGCGCGATCTGACCGAGTTCACCGTCATGCAGAACGGTACGGCATATAACGCGGCAGACGCGCGGTTCATCCTGAGAGACAACGGAAACTACACATTTACCGTCATCGATCAGGCAGGTCTCACCCAGATGATAACGATCACGGTGACAGACATCGACCGCGCGGCTCCGAAGATCACCGAGGTCAGCTGGAACTACGTCTACGTCAAACCGGACGGCACGACTTCCGCGGCCATCCACAGCATCAGTAACGTGACCGGCGCAGCTTACGTCATCGCGGACGACATCTATCCGAGGACCTACAACCCCGTGACCGTCACCGTAAAGACCGACGCCCAGACCTCTATCATGGGCGCCCAGGACGCGCAGAAGCAGACAGATCACTCCCTCGTCTACAACGAGAACGGCATGTTCATCTTCAACCTCGAAAAGGCCAACGGCCTGTCGACCAACTACGGCGTCGACGTCGAGGTCATCGATAAGGACAAGCCGGTCATCACCCTGAACGGCGGCAGCCAGCTGATGTACGTCGAAGGCAAGGCCACCGGCAGCATCAGGGCCATGGTGACGAGCTTCAGCGCGATAGACACGTTCAGAGGTATAGAGACAGACCTCACCGCAAAGGTGGCGGTCGACTTCGGCGGACTGGACGTCGATAACGTTGAAAACAACACCTTCGACAAGAGCAGACCCTATACCGTGACCTACACCGTAAAGGACGCCGCGGGCAACCAGACCACGGTCACCCGCATGGTGCTGCTGATCGGCATCAACGATGTTCTCGTCACAGTCAACGGCGAACTCCCCGACGCCAGCTTCATGGCTGAGGTCCAGGGCGGCAGCGTAAGGCTCGACATGGTCAACTTCAGCGGAAAGGTCTACTGCAACTACGCACAGGGAATGAACAGCTTCGGCCAGATGAAGACCAAGGGCGAGTTCATAACCCCGAACAACGGTTCGTTCACAGTCAGCGGCCTCGAGACCGGATGGTACACCTTCTTCGTCCAGACGGAGATGCGTGATTACTTCAACATATACGTTTACGTAAAGTAGCGGGGGAGGGCAAACGATGTTCAAACGAGTAACAAGTCTGATCCTGACGGCGGTCATGCTCATAGTGATGCTCCCAGCGAGCGTCTATGCGCAGGATCCCACGGAGTACAGCATCGGGAACAATTATCTGACCTATACTATCAATACTAAGACCGGAGGTTTCTCCATCGTCACGAAGGAGGGACACCCGGACAAGAAGTACGATAACAACATGCCCCTGCTGTACAAGGACTCCAGGGACGGAGCTCCGGAAACGTCGTACGTGACGGTGCGCATCGACGGCAAAGATTATATCTTCGGCCGCGATTACGGGCTCTTCGGCCTCTCGTCAAGCATATCGGTGCCGCAGATCAGCAATGACGGGCGCCTGATAGAGACGACCTGGACCATCAAGGGCTACAGCGTCAAGCAGAGCGTGGCGATCTCATATGACGAGAACAACGCGCTGCAGGGCAACGTGGGCATACAGTACGAGGTGACAAACAACTCCGGTTCCGCAGGGAACGTAGGCATACGTCTGCTCTTCGACGCGGCTCTGGGCGAGGACCTGGACGCCCCTTACGTGGTGACAGGCATCAATTCATACGCGAACTGTATGGAGCAGGAATACTCGGTGGCTGCGGGCGATATGCCCCAGCAGTTGAGGGCTGTAGACGCGCTGATCAATTCGACCAGGGCTTCCTACCTGTTCTTCAGCGGCTGGAACAACGGCTCCGTGACTCCCGACAAGGTCATAGTAGGCCACTGGGCTAACCTGGCCAACACCAGATACGAATACACCCCCGACGAGTTCTGCGACTTCACCAACTATTCCAACGAATACAGGGTCCCCGATACCGCCTACGCGATCTACTGGACCGAGCAGTCGCTGGCCAAAGGCGCGACCCGCACCGCGGAGCTGCTCTATGGTATCGGCACATTCTCCTCCGACACCGCCAAGCAGAAGGCCGGAATCGACATCAGCTGCACCGCTCTTGAACTGAACGGCAGCAAGGACGCGTACGTCAACAACGTGATTGACGTCAACGTCAACCTCGACAACGCCCTCGACGGATCTGTAGATCTCGAGACCGCGACCCTGACCATCTCGGTCGAGAAGAAGACCGACGACCAGGGGCAGGAAGTGGACGACGGCATGCACGTATTAGGCAACGCGACTACGACCTTCGAAATGAAGAAGGGCGAGATACGCAACGCGAACTTCAAGGTACAAGTCGAAGATCACGCGGAGATGGCCGCGAAGCGCATCTACGTGACTCTGACCGCGACCACCGCTGACAACGAGCAGGTCGCTGAAAGCGCGGCCCGCTATATCTTCATACCTGGCCTCAGCGGCGCATACGAAAAGGTCCAGTTCAACAGCGTCAGCCCCGGGACCGTCTACACCGAAGGCATCAAGGTCGTGACCGTAAACGGCGACATGAGCGCTCTTCAGGCCCTGAACGGTTCCGACAAGTGGGACCTCTGGCTCGAGCAGGATACGCGCGACACGAACAGGCAGCGCGTGCGCATCGAAAAGAAGGCTGTGACCTTCCTCTCTGACAACTCCGGCAAGCTCTACGGCTTCACCTTCCAGACCGAAGAAACTCTCGCCGTAGGCAAATACAGGATAGGCTTCGAGCTCAGGGACGAGCTGAAGCAGCAGTACGGCGCTTCAGGCTTCTATGTGGAAAAGAGGCTCGAGGTCTCGTCCGACAAGAAGTACGCGGTCCGCTCCTACGGAGTGGCTGCGATGATCCGCTACGATCTCGACCAGTACAAATTCCTGACCTTCGATACCGAGGCGGAATACCAGAGGTTCCTGAACGGCGATACCCCCAAGGACGGCATCACCTACAACATCGACGATCAGAAGCAGACCGAGGTCATCGCCACCGTGCGCGGGCGCATAGTCGAAGCTGAGAGGGAAGTCGGCGGCCAGACCGAAAAGTACCTGCAGGTACCCGCAACCGAAAACGACAACGTTACGATCAACGGCATGCTCTCTTACGTGAGCGATTCGCCGCTGCTGCTCGAACCTGCCCGCAAGCTCGGAGAGACCTCCAACAACGGATGCCAGATCTCCGGAGACGGCACGCTCAAGGTCATCAACTCCATCACGGTATGGAAGTACTCCTGGAACATAGCGGCGTACAACGGGCTTGTTTACACACTCGGCGGCGCGGATGACAAGCAGACCGGCAAGCGCGAGCTCCAGGTCGCTCTCGGCGGCGCGGGCTTCCTCATCCAGTCCGTGGGCGGCTTCCTCGTGGACCTCAAGTACGGCGTGCTGACCGCAAAGAAAGAAGGCAGCACCATGGTCCACGCCGTGGGCTTCGGCGGTTCCATCAGCATCCCCATCAAGGATCCGAGCAAGAAGAAGAGCACGAGCGACCCGAACGACGAAGAAGACTACGGCGACATCATGCAGAGCATGTTCGATGAGAACAGCGAGGAGAACCAGAAGGCCAGGCTGAGCAAGGACACCCACTTCAGCGACGGCAACCTCAGCGCTGCGATCAACGACGTCCTCTTCGGCGAACAGTACGACGGCGATAAGGGCGAGGTCACCGGCACCGGCTTCATAGGCATCAACGTCGAAGTCGAGCTCGGACTGCCCGAAGACATCCTCGGCGACCTCATCAAGAACGTAGGCGGCGTCTACGCCCACGTCATCATCAACACCATAGATAACGAGTACTCGCTCAGCGCGGGCCTCAAGATCAAGCTGATAGAATGCGAAGGAACCCTCGCGTTCAAGGAGACCGAGGTCGCGGGAAAGGACGTCATAGTTCCAGACCGCATCGCGTTCTACATCCGCGACGGCCTCAAGATACCTCTCGCCCCGCCTCTCTTCATGGTAGGCCTGGGCGGCGGAATCTCCAACCTGGCTGATACCATAGGCGGCGAGTTCGACACACTCCCGCCCATAACTCTCGATCTGTTCACCAGGCTCTCGGCCTTCGAGACCATGATCGGCGACTTCACGCTGCAGGCGAGCCTCTACGGCATCGACCTCGAGGGCGACATGAAGTTCAAGCATTCGGAGGCTGTATTCAAGATAACGGCGGGCATCTCCGCGAGGTGGATAGACCCGTGGCATCTGTACCTGTACGGCAAGGCTTCGGTCATCAAGGGCCTGCTGCAGGGAACTTTGAGCATACTTGTTTCCGACAACGCGTTCGGCGGCTATGCTTACCTTGCTGTCGTGATACCTGAAGAGATACCCTTCGTGGGCGGCAAAGAGGTGGCCGGCGTAGAGTTCGCTATAAACAACAAGTTCGTCGGCGGCAACATCAAGATCATAGGTATTAAATTCGGCGTCATCTACTACTGGAGCGGCGACTTCGACTTCGGCGAGGGCATAGACCTGAAGCTGATGGAGAGCGCTTATCCCGACGCGTTCGATATCCAGGCAGGTGCGACTGAAGACGGCTGCGGATACGTCGCGGTCTACGGCAGCAACATCCATAAGCTGGCTGTTTCCAACGGCCTGAGGCTTATGGACGGCAAGAGCCAGTCCGTGACCGTGGCAAGGCCTTCGGCTGAAGACTCCCTGCTCTTCGAGGCCGAGTACCTCGGCGCGGCTCCCGATATCAGCGAGCTGAGCTTCAAGATCAACGGCAATGATTACGCTCTCGTCGCGGACGACGGACAGGGCAACGGCAACTGCATCATCCAGACCAGGCCGGAAGGCACCTACATCTACGTGACCGTGACCAACACCGCGGGCCTCGCGGCGAACAGCGTGTTCGCCCTGACCACCGCCGGTGAAGGCGGCATCGGTGACATGGAGGCCTGCGGAGTAGATTCGCTGCCCACGCTCGATACCGTCTCGGCGACTCACGCGGACAACGGTTCCAGAGACCTCAACGTATCCTGGACCGTAAGCAAGACCATGGCAGTCGACAACTACGTCGATATCTACGTGACCGACGACGCCGACGCGGTCGCTAAGGCGCAGAGCGCTCCGAACGGACAGAGCGACGTCTTCGGAACCAGAGTGGCGCATTTCGACAACAATATCATCAAGTCCAGCAGCGCGGCTATCCAGCTGCCCGAGAGCTTCGCGAGCGGCAATTACTACGTGCTCGTGATGATAGGCTCCGACGCCGGCGGCATGACGGTCATGGAGACCGCAAATGCGTTTACCTTCACCAACGCGGCCCTGCCCAAGCCGGTACAGTCCGCAAAGCTGCTGCCCGCGGGCAACGGCCAGTTCTTCCTGAACGTCAAGGACGCCGCGGCTCCCGACTACACCGACTATATGGTCGAGGTAGAGGCTAAGGACGGCAGCAGCGTGAGCAACGCCCTCGGACAGTTCGGCACCGGAGCCGCGATCTATCTCGGTTCCACCATGGACCTGCAGCCCGGCAAGGAATACCGCGCGAAGATCCTGACCCTGAGGGAGACTGACGACGGCAGGTTCTTCTACGGAGACCAGCCTGTATATACTGATTACGTGGAGCTCCCGGCGATAAGCAGGCCGGTGCTCACTGAGGCGGCCAGCAACGTCACCGACGTGAACGGCGTGAAGTATCTCACCACTGATACTCTCAGAGCGTCCTACACCTTCGACAGGAACGTGATGATGACCGTAACGGTCAACGGCGAGACCTCGATGCTCAACAAGAAGGACAACGCCGGCAAGTACATCCCGGCTAAGGAATTCACCCTGACCAGGACCCTCGCGGACGGCGACTATCTCATCGACTTCGAGGCGATGGCTTCGGATACCTACGACAAGGTGACAGGCGCCGAATCCGAGGCGTCCGTCCCCGGCGCGGTCCTCGGCTTCACCGTCGACACGGGCGCTCCGGTCATCGCGGTCGACCAGGTCAGAAGAAACGGCGTCGACGCGAACCACACCAGCAGCCTCTTCGCCGGCAACGTAGTATACACGGAAGCGAACGGAAGCTACACGATCTCCGGCATTACTGAGAACGGAGCTGAAGTCACTGCCGACGGCGCATCAACAGGCGTGACGGTCGACAGGGAGCGCTTCTCCGTTACAGGAAGCCTTGAGCAGGGCAAGCTCTACAAGTCAGTCCTGCTCGCGGCCAAGGACCCGGCAGGCAATACCACCGAGACCGTGGTGACCGTGCTCGACGCCAACGCGTCCTTCAGCGGCATCGAGGCCGAGGTGGACGGTACCGTCTACAGCAACGGTGCGGTGATCGAACTTGAGCGCACCCAGCAGAAGGACGTCAGGATATTCGCGATCCTCTCCGGAAACAGCGGGAGCGAAAGGGTCGAGCTTGAACCCAACGACGTGAACTGGGAGATCCTCGGCGAGCGCGGAGTCGTCCGCCTGCTCCAGACCGACCCCGTCAAGCTTACGGCAGTTATCCCCGGCGAGACTACGGTAAGTTTCAGCTACGGCGGAGCCAACGCGGTATCCGCGTCTGCGGTCAAGCTGCGCACAGGAAACGAAGACAGCTTCACCGTAAAGGTACTTAACAACGAAAGAGCGGAGGCCCCGTCAGGGATCACCGCGGAAGTGGCCAGCGCGGCCGGCGCCGCAGACGGCGCTCTAAACGGCACCACGATGGCCATGGAATACTCGACCGACGCGGCCTTCACCGCACCGGTCACCTGCGGAGCGGGCAGCACCACAGGCCTTGCGGCGGGAACCTACTACGTACGAGTAAAGGCGACCAACACCGAACCTGCAAGTGCGTTCGCTGAGATACAGATCAGAGTAAGGCGCGAGGCTCCCGGAGTCACGACTGACCCGGCGTCCAACGGGCAGAGCGACGGCGCCCTCGTAGGAACCACCGCCAATATGGAATACTCGGCCGACGCGGCCTTCACCGCTCCCGTCGCGTGCAGCGCGGACAGGACCGGAGGACTTGCTCCCGGCACCTACTACGTGCGCTTCGCGGCTGACAACACCGACCCGGTGAGCAGCGTCCAGACCGTGACCGTAAAGGAAAGACCGGCTGCGCCGGCAGGAATCACCGCGACCAAGGCGAGCGAAGCAGGCGCTGCTGACGGCGTCATCAATGGCACCACCGCTGACATGGAATACGCGACAGACGTGAGCTTCACCAGCCCGTTCAACTGCGGCGAGGGCAGCACCACAGGCCTTGCGGCAGGCACCTACTACGTGCGCGTCAAGGCTGCGGGCGACGAGCCTTACGGTGAATACACAGTCGTGACCATAGCGGTTCAGAACGCACCGGCTCCCGCACCGACAGGGCTCAGCGCTTCCGGAGTATCCGGCAGCGGAAATGACGGCGCTATAATCGGGACCAGCACCGATATGGAATACGCGACACAGGCAGACTTCAGTGACGCCCAGACCTGCGGAGACGGCAGCACCAGCGGACTTGCGGCAGGCACCTACTACGTACGTGTCAAGGCTGACGGAGAAGATCCCGCGGGCGACCCCGTGACCATAGTCATCAAGGCTCAGCCCGCGGCGGCTCCGGCAGGTATAAGCGCCAGGGCTTCCGCAAGCGGCGGCAGCACAGGCGTCATCAACGGCACCACCGCCCAGATGGAATACGCGACCCGGGCTGACTTCGGCGACGCTCAGGACTGCGGCGAAGGCAGCACCACAGGCCTTGCGGCAGGCACCTACTACGTACGTGTCAAGGAGACCGACGACACCCAGGCGGGCGTTCCCGTAACGGTAGTCATCCAGTCCGTACCCGCGGCTCCCACAGGCATCAGCGCGTCCGCGACCAGCGACGCGGGCAGGAGCGACGGCGTCATCAACGGAACCACCGCCCAGATGGAATACGCGACCCAGGCTGACTTCAGCGACGCTCAGGACTGCGGCGAAGGCAGCACCACAGGCCTCGCGGCAGGCGTCTACTACGTACGCGTCAAGGCTGCGGGAAGCGAGGCGGCAGGCGAGTTCGTGACAGTCACGATACCGACCGGCAGGCCCGTCGTCTACAGCGACGACATCAACCACGTGAGCGCGGTCTATAACGATCACGCCCAGATCAATCTGTCCCACGTCAACGTTCAGGCAGGCACCAGCGTCACCGTAACGATAGTACCCGACGACGGCTACCTGCTCAAGGAAGTCAGGGTCAACGGCGAGACCGTTCCTCTCCACGGCAGGTTCACCCTCTCGGAGGTCAACGAAGACACCCGCATCGAGGTGGTCACCGAGCCGATGCAGAGCGCGGATCAGTGGAAGAACCCGTACACCGACGTCAGGAAGGAAGCCTGGTACTACGACGCAGTGTCGTACGCTACCAGGGCCGGCTGGATGAACGGAACGGCCAGCGGCTTCCAGCCGCTCAGCTCTCTCACCAGAGCGATGTTCGTGACCGTCCTCTACCGCTTCGACCTGATGCCTGAAGCCGGCAGCAACCCCTTCAGAGACATCAGGGAAGGCGGCTGGTACGACGAGGCAGTCGCATGGGGCAGCGAGAGCGGAGTGGTCATGGGTACCGGCTCCGGCAAGTTCTCCCCTGACAGCGACGTGACCAGAGAACAGATGGCGACCTTCCTATACCGCTACGCGGCTTACAAAGGCATGGACGTCAGCAAGTACAGCGCAGATCTCTCCGGGTATTCAGACGCCGATAAGATCTCGGCATACGCAGTCGACGCGATGCGCTGGGCTGTCGGATGCGGGCTCATCGGCGGCAGGAACGGGAACATGCTCGCCCCGGGCGAGACCGCCAACAGGGCAGAGGCAGCTACAGTTCTCTGCAGGCTCGAGGATCTGCTCAAGAAGTAAAGTATTATGAAAACACGAGGTGAGGCAATGTCCGCGATAAGGAAGACCATAAGATGTGCCGTTTGCATTCTCGCGGCATGCGGGCTGTTCCTTGCGGCATTGCCTCTGCCTTATGTCTTCGCCGCGGACGCGGCGGAAAGATGGGAAAATGAAATGGTCGGCGCCGCTTTTGCGGCGCAGGCCGGTTTTGACGGCAGGGGGGTGCGCGTCGCGGTAATAGACAGCGGCGCCGCGTCCCTCAGCGCGCTTGGAAACCTGACCGGGGCTGCGGATTATACCGGCGGCGGTGACGCAGCGGACAGCGTCGGTCACGGTACCTTTATTGCGGGGATCATAGCCGGCAGCGACGCTGAGTCGGGTTACCGCGGCGCGGCGCCGGGCGCGGAGATAGTCTCCCTCAAGTGCTTCAGCTCGGACAACGCGGGCGTTTCGGCCGCTGCCGCGGCGATACGCGACGCGGTCGACGTTTACGGCTGCAGGGTCATCAACTTAAGCTTCGGCCAGAAGACCGACGACGATGAGCTCAGGCAGGCTGTGGAACACGCGCTCGGTAAGGGCGCGGTCATATTCGCCGCGGCCGGCAACGGCGGCTCCGAAGACCTGTATTACCCCGCCGCCTACGACGGCGTCATCGCGGTCAATTCTGTCGACCGCGTGGGAGCTCCTGCGCGCGACGCCCAGAAGAACGGAAGCGTGGATATCGCGGCTCCGGGAGTCGGAGTGACGGGCTTTTCACCCGACGGCTTAATAGTCAAGCGCAGCGGTTCGTCCTACGCAGTGCCTTTCGCGGCCGCTGCGGCGGCGGTGCTGCTTTCGGCGGAGCCGGGACTGACTGCGGAAGAGGTGCAGGCCCTGCTCTGTGACAACGCTCTCGACGCAGGCGAAGAGGGCCGCGACGATGTGTACGGCTTCGGCATTTTAGACATCGAGGCTTCTCTGAAGGCTCTGCTCGATGAACGTCCCTGGCTCTATTCTGACGTTCCCGGCGGCTGCTGGTACGACTCGGCTTCGCGCTTCGCGGCCGAACGTGACCTCCTTCCCGGCGATGTTCCCGGAAGATTCGATCCCTTCGGGACCGTAAGCAGGGCAGTGTTCGTGACAGCCCTTTACAGGCTGGCACGAAGCCCCGAAGTCACGGCTCCCGCTGCTTTCACAGACGTTCCCGCTGACAGCGGATACGCTGACGCGGTCGCCTGGGCTGCCGAAAAAGGCCTCGTGAACGGAGTTTCCGCGACCGAATTCGCCCCTGACGCGCCTCTCAGGAGGGAGGCTATCGCCACAGTCCTCTGCAGGGGAGGTTACAGCGCCGGCGGCTCGGAGGGCTCCCAGACCCTCGAAAGCTTCAGCGACTGTGAGACCGTCCCCGGATGGGCAAGAGAGGGGATGGAGTACTGCGTCAGGGAAGGCCTTCTTAAAGGCACTTCGGGAAACAGGCTCGACCCCAAAGGACTTTTGAACCGCGCCGCTCTGGCGGTAATACTGCAAAGGATATCGGAAGGCTTATAAAGCACCGGAAAGGATCAACGGTATGGATTTTTATCTCAGTTCGATCATCCTGATCGTATTCCTGATGCTCGCCATGACGATACACGTGGTGCGTTATTCGGGCTTCAACAGACATCAGAAGGGCTGGTATATCGCCACGTTCCTCTCTGTCGTGTTCTGCTCGCTCGCGGAATACGCGGTCCACTGCGGGTATTACAAGCCCTCGTGGGCGGTCCCTCTTACGGTGCTGACCGTACTGCAGTTCTCGCTCGCTCCTGTCCTGGCTGTGTTCTTCTCGGGCGCCCTGGGCCTTCATGAGCAGGCGTCCAAAGCTATACTCTTCTTCATTCCGCACGCTCTCATAGAGATCGCGGCTGCGCCATTCAGCCTGATATTCTTCTTCGCGGAAGACGGCTACCACAGAGGCAGCTTTTTCACGATCTATTCCGCTTTCTATTTCATCAGCTTCCTCTATCTGCTGGTCAGCATGCTCGAGGTGGGCAAACGGTTCAAGCACAGGGACAGGTCCACCATAATAATGGTCGCCCTTACTCTGGTCGCCGGAATACTGCCCGTCACTTTCCTGAACATCCACACGGCGTATATCAGCATCGGAATGGCTGCCTGCCTGTGTTACATCTATTACAACGATCTCGTGCAGGAGGACACGCAGGCCGAGCTCATCGCCAACCAGAAGAAGGTCACCGACATGCAGGAGCACATGATCTCCGGCCTTGCCAGCATCATCGAGAACCGGGATACCGATACTGGCATGCACGTGTCCAGGACGAGGGAATACGTGAAGCTCATATCCGAAGGAGCGGTAAAAGCGGGCGTTGACACGGCGGAGATCAACAAACATTTCATCGACCTGGTCTATACGCTCGCGCCCATGCATGACGTGGGAAAGATCGTCGTGTCCGATACCATACTCCGCAAGCCAGCAAGGCTGACTAATGAGGAATTTGAACAGATGAAGCTTCATGCCGCGGCGGGAGGAGAGGTGGTCCGCCAGATGCTTTCAGGCATCGCGGACGAGTCATATATAAAGATCGCGACAGACATAGCCAAGTATCACCACGAGTGGTGGGACGGAAGCGGATACCCCGAAGGGCTGAAGGGCGAAGAGATACCGCTCTGCGCAAGGATCATGGCCATCGCGGACGTGTATGACGCCCTGATATCCGAGCGCTGCTACAAGGACGCTATCCCTCCGGACGAAGCCGCCGAGATCATAAGAGAGGAAGCGGGAACGCATTTCGATCCGCAGCTGACAGAAGTATTCCTGAAAAGTATCGAAACTCCGGATCAGCTTGCGGCAGGGAACACCTGAGCGGACAATACCGTACGGATAAACAGCGGCTCTGAGGGCAAAAAAAGCCCGACAGAGCCGTTTTTTCTGTAATGTGGTATAATGGTATCCATGAGTAAGGAATACAGGCTCGCAGAGGTCCTGAACGCCCTCGCGCACTTTCTGGTGGACGCGGTGTGCATAGCCGCGCTCTTCGGCGCTAAGCTCGGCGGGACCGACGTGGCAAAAGAAATAATAATATATAACACTCTGGCCTTTTCGACGCAGTGCGTCGTGGGCCTGATGACCGACAAGGTAAAGCACTGCGCGGAGCTCGAGACGGCGGCCATGCTGCTCGTCGCAGCCGGCTTTTTCGCGCCGGTGCTTCTGGCCTGGAAGGTCGTTATGATAGGGACCGGGAACAGCGTGTTCCATGTGTGCGGAGGAACGCTATGCCTTCAGCGCAGCGGCGGCCGCGCCGCCCCGCTGGGAGCCTTCGTGGCGCCCGGGGCCCTCGGCGTAGCCCTCGGAAGGCTCTGGCCGTCTTACGGCACGGGTCTCGCGGCCGCGCTGATGGTCTGTGCCGTCGGGCTCTTTGCCGCGAACAGGGCCGCAATGCGGTTCGTTCCTGAGGTTGCCCCTGTGAATGCCCCTGTGAGGCCGCAGGAGCCTCATGGCGAAGAGAAAAAGCCCGCAGTGGACAAATTCCCGCTGACCGCGGTGGCCATGCTCACCGCCGCCGTCGCCGTGCGCGCGGTAGGGGGCAGCGTCGTGAGCTACCCCTGGGCGGGCGGCGCGCTGCACGTGCTGCTGATCGCCGTATTCGTGTTCTTCGGCAAGGCGGCCGGCGGCTACCTCTGCGACCGCCGCGGCCCTGTGGCGGCCGCGCTGGTATCGATACTGCCCGCTGCCCTGCTGACTGTATTCTTTTCCGCCAGCATGCCGCTCTCGCTCATGGGCCAGCTGCTGCTCAACCTCAGCATGCCCGTGACCCTCTGGCTGCTGTACAGGCTCATGCCCCGCGAGCCGGGCTTCGCCTTCGGCCTGGCGGCCTCGGCGCTCTGGCCTGGCACCGTGGCGGGCGTTTTCATCAGGCTTACCGGCCCCGCAAAAGACGCGTGCATCATCGCGTGTTTCCTGCTCGGCCTTTACGCGGTATACTATTCGACGAACTATCTCATCAAAGAAAGGAAAGATAAAGATGAAGCTTAGAAGACTGTTCGCGGCTCTTGCCGCCTTCCTGCTTTCAGCGGTCCCCGCGTTCGCGGACGTGGCTCCGATCGAACCCGTTCCTCCCGCTGGAGAAGGAAGCTTCCTTCTGATCGCTGTCATCGCTGTGGCGGTGATCATAATCGCGGTCATACTCGTGCGCAAAGCCATCAAGAACAAGAGGAACAAGTAGGTGGCCCTGCTCGTATCGTGCCTCATCACGATCGTCGTCGAGACGGCTTTCTTCGCGCTGCTCGGCTACCGTGGCAGGGACGACCTGACCATAGTCGCAGGCACAAACGCGGCCAGCAACCTGGCGCTCAACCTCACCGTGATCCTGCTGAGGCGTGTCCTTCCGCGCAGCGTGAACCCGCTCCTGCCGCTTGAGCTCATCGTAGTGGCGGCGGAATACCTGGTCTACTCGCGCGCCTTCGGCCGCTCGAACAGGCTGTTCTGGCAGACCTTCGCGGCGAACGTCATCACCTTCACCATAGGTCTTGCCATGAGCATCTTCGGCGTCTGGCGGTATTTCCGCTGACGGCGCCGGGTCCAATACAACAAGGAGTTTATCAAATGAAACGCAGCAGCGGCATACTCATGCCGGTATCATCGCTTCCTTCGCCCTACGGCATAGGAACGCTCGGGCAGGAAGCCCGCAATTTCGTAGACTTTCTCGAAGCCGCGGGGCAGGGCTGGTGGCAGATGCTGCCGGTCGGCCACACGAGCTACGGCGACTCGCCCTATCAGTGCCCCTCGTCGTTCGCGGGAAACCCGTACTTCATCGATCTCGACGAGCTTATAGCGGACGGCCTGCTCACCCAGGAAGAGGTGGACGCTGTCAACTGGGGAGATGACCCTCAGTACGTTGATTACGGCGCCATATACGAAAACCGCTTCAGGCTCCTCGCAAAGGCGACGGAGCGCGGCTTTGAGCGCGACCGTGAAGCCTTCGAAGCTTTCTCGGCGCAGAACCCCTGGCTCGCGGAATACTCGCTCTTCATGGCGATAAAAAAGAGCTTCGGCATGATAAGCTGGGTCGACTGGCCCGATGAAGGCCTGCGCCGCAGGAACCGGGAATCGCTCGAGTGCGCCCGCCGCGAGCTCGCGGACGATGTGCGTCTCTACAGCTACATTCAGTTCCTGTTCTTTAAGCAGTGGAACGCCCTGCGCGATTACGCGCACGCTCACGGCGTAAAGATCATAGGCGACCTTCCCATTTACGTCGCCCTCGACTCCGCGGACGTCTGGGCTGAGACGGTGAACTTCCGGCTCGGGGACGACCTCAAGCCCAAGGAAGTCTCGGGGGTCCCGCCCGATTATTTCAACGAGGACGGGCAGCTCTGGGGCAACCCGCTCTACAACTACGACTTTATGCGCTGGGACGGCTACGGCTGGTGGATACGCCGCATCGACGGCGCCGCAAAGCTTTACGACGTGATCCGCATCGACCACTTCAGGGGCTTCGAGAGCTACTGGGCAGTGCCATTCGGCGAGACCACCGCACGCAACGGCCACTGGGTCAAGGGACCGGGGCTCGACCTGATCGACCGCCTCAAGGGCTGGTTCAGGAACGTGGAATTCATCGCCGAGGACCTCGGTTTCGCGACTCCCGAGGTTGAGGCCATGCTCAAGGGCTCCGGCTTCCCTGGCATGAGGGTGCTGCAGTTCGCCTTCGACAACAAGAAGCCCGGCGATTATCTGCCGCACAACCAGATAGAAAACTGCGTCTGCTACACAGGGACCCACGACAACGCGACCCTGATGGAATGGCTTGGCGAAGCCCCGGAGTCGAACCTCCGCCTCGTGAAGGAATACCTCGGGCTGCCAGCGGACGCGAAGCCCGAAGAGCTCGCTGACGCTCTGCTGCGCGCCGGAATGTCCGGGCCAGCGAAGCTTTTCGTATCTCCGCTCTCAGACTGGCTCTGCCTCGGCGCGGAGGCCAAGCTCAACGTTCCTGGGACCCTCGGCTGGTGGCGCTGGAGGCTGCAGAAGGGTCAGATCACGCCTCAGCTCGCGCAGCGCATAGCCCGCATGACCAAGCTCTACGGCCGCGCGGAGCTGGAGCTGCCGCAGACCGACGAGACAGGCGCTTACCCGCCCGAGATCGACGAAGACGCGCTCTACTGGCCGGATTATCCGTTCAGGAAAAAATAAAAACCGAAAAACCGGGGACAGGCTCCTGCAATGGACCTGTCCCCGAATCATTATTTACACTTATCAAATCTGTTGAAAAAGCTTTCAGAGAACGGCTCCCCAGCCGTTTTTTATTTTGAAAGACTGAGATCGGGAAAATAGCAAAAGGAAGCAAAACCATGTATATCTATGCGGGACCGGGACCTGTTTCAGCCCGTGCTGTATGTTGTCTCTGTGAAGATATTACTCTTCCCCCGAAAAGTCGGGGCAGGGCTTCGAATAATGTGATATAAGCCCTCAGCCCGGTCTGCGGGAAGGGTACGCATTTTACTTGGGAGGTAGCCTTTATGAAAAAAAACAGGAAACTTCGCAGGGCGTGGCAGGTTTTCGGCGCGTCCCTGCTCGCGTTTACGGTATTCATTTCGCTCGACACATTTGTGCTGACGCGCAGCTACCAGAGCTCCGCGGTAAATATGAACACGTCGGTCTTTGAGCCGGCCGAAACTTCGGAAAGCGTAAATAGCGCGGACGCGGCTTCTTCAGCGGATTACAGCGACGGCAACATTACCGTTACCATGAGCGAGTACGAATATGAAAACACTGCGGTCTATGTGGCAGACGTACAGCTGAGCTCGGCCGAGTATCTGAAAACGGCTTTTGCAAAAAATACCTACGGCAAGAATGTGACGGAAACGACCTCATCCATGGCGGAGAATAATAATGCCGTGCTCGCGATAAACGGAGACTATTACGGAGTCCAGGAACGCGGCTATGTGATACGAAACGGCGTGGTCTACCGCGATAAGGCCGGCACGTACGAGGTGCTGTGCATCTTCGCGGACGGAAGCATGAAGGTCGTGGACCCGGCGGATTATACCGCGCAGGAACTTGTGGAACTCGGCGTCTGGCAGGCGTTCAGCTTCGGCCCCGGGCTCGTGGAAGAAGGCTCGGTCGCCGTGAGCGAGAACGACGAGGTCGGCCGGGCAAAGGCGAGCAATCCTCGTACAGCCATAGGAATGATAAGCCCTCTGCACTATGTGTTCGTGGTCTCGGACGGGCGCACCGGCGAGAGCGAGGGGCTGTCGCTTTATCAGCTCGCGCAGTTCATGCGGGAGCTGGGGGTCCAAACGGCTTACAACCTGGACGGAGGCGGTTCCTCGACCATGGTGTTCATGGGTCAGCTGATAAACAACCCGACGGGTTCCGGAAACAAAATAAAAGAAAGGGCGGTGAGCGACATTGTATATATCGGATGAAAAATTATATGAACAGCTGAAGATCTCTGTCAGATATCTGCTGGCTGCGATCTTTACGGCCTTCTTCGGGGCGGTTTACGAGCACTTCGGGCGCGGAGTCTGGTCGGCTTATATGGTCTACGCCTTTGCTGTCCCGCTGGTCCTCGGAGCCCTGCCTTCGATGCTGCACGCCGTTCATATGCTCGGCGCATTAATGCATGAAGGCAAGGCAGCGGAAATAAGCACATTTACCCGCTTTGCCTGGGGAACCGGAATCGCCGCTCTTACCGCCGGAAGCATATTTAAGGGCGTGCTCGATATTTACGGAACTACAAACAGCCTGACAGCGGTCTATCCTGCGATAGGGGGATCGATGCTTGCTGCCGCAGCCGTCTCGGTGCTTCTTAACCGTTGCCGTGCTGAAGAAACCTGCTGAGCTGAGCGCGCAGCAGCCCCGGGTCGTCGTGATAAACTATGCCGCCTATGCCGCAGCGCAGGGCGGCTTCGACGTTCAGGGGGACGTCGTCGATGAAGACGCATTCGTCTGCTTTGAGCCCGAACATCGCGAGCGCCTGCTCAAAAAACGCGGGATCCGGCTTGATCACATGGTGCTCCGCGGATAAAAACACACGGTCTCCGAAGACCTTCGACACCTCAAGCTTCGGCCAGTACTTGTGATGCTGCAGCGAAGCGTTGGTCAGCAGATAGACGCCGTAACCCGCGGCGTTGAGATCCCTCACCAGCTCGCAGTTCTCTTCCACCGCGAGCCTCGGCTCGTCCCAGTTCTCAAACAGCGTCACGGCCGCGCCGTGCAGCCGCTCCGGGATACGCGCAAGCATGCTCGACAGCGCCTCTTCGTCGCTTATCTCTCCGCGGTCGAGCTGTACCCATTCCACGCTGCGGAATATCTCGCGCTCGAGCAGCAGCCCGTCTGCCTGGTCCGCGAGGCCCAGCCTGGCTATAAACACTTTCGGGTCAAAGTGCAGCAGCACCCCGCCCATATCGAATAAAACGTTTCTGATCATGCCCCTATTATGCGTTCCCGCGCCGCAAAAGTAAAGTGAAAAGGCTTCGGCCGCATCGATTTCAAAGTCAAGCTTCCCCGTCTAAAAAAACAAAAAACTTAGTTGACGGTGAAATAATTCAGGCCTCTGCTTCGTCATTAATTATTGGAAAAACATCGACAGAAAGGCGAAAACGGCCTGAACCTGTCACATCACACCAAAAAAGGAGGGAAAATCGATGGATATCTACGCTGAACTCAAGCCTTTAGTGACGAAGATCAAAAATCGAGTGGAAATTGTCGAAGAGGCGCTTTATCCGGCGCCGGAAGGACGGCTTGCCCAGGAACGGCAGAACGGAAAAGACGTGCTGCTGGTAGAAAAATATATCGACGGCCGCCGGCACCGTCACTGTCTTACAGGCGAGCCCGAACAAGCCGCAGCGCTGATACGGCGAGACCTGCTAAAGGCCGAGCTTGACGCGCTTCTGGTCAATTACAAGCTCCTGACGCAGGCTTCAAAGAAAGCGTCGCACTTCAGCGTCGACGTGAGCGTCCATGAACTGAAAAAGCGCATGTCTGCGGTCACGGACGAGTTGCTGCATCTTGCGCTGTCAGACTCCGCCGCTGATGATTGGGCCTCGGCGCCGTACGAACAGCTGCAGTACCGCGCTGAAGAGAAGCGGCACATGACGAGCAGGGGACTCAGGGTCCGCAGCAAATCGGAACTTCTAATCGCGGAAAAACTGTACGAATTCGGGCTCCCGTTCCGCTACGAGGAAGTAATGCATTTCCAGAACGTCGATATCGCTCCGGACTTCACGATCCGGCGGGCTGACGGGAAGCTGTTCTACTGGGAACACGAAGGGCTGACCAACAGCGAGCGCTACGTAAACTGGCAACAGCGCAAGGCCCAGCTTTACGCGGGCGCAGGTATCGTACCATGGGACAATCTCATCGTGACCTATGACAGCGACGACGGCACCGTCGACATCCGCGTCATAGAATCGGAGATCAGAAACAGGCTGCTGATCTGAGCGCATCGTTTATTTTGAATTGCTGGCACAGTACACATTTAATTTTTTAGCAGAAAACAATCCATACTGTTAAATATTTATTCCCATTTCAGCCCAAAACAAGCGGGGAATGCGCTAAAAGATGGGTCTAGACGGGTCGTCACAAGCCTCGACCCGGTCGAAATAAAAGGAAAGAGGTTCAGATCGAAGTCAGAACCTCTTTTTTCGTAAATAGTATTTAACAGTATACGGGGAAACGCGCCCGAAAGTTAAAAACTGAGTGTGTCAACGGTAGCGGAACCGGAACTGCCTGGCTGGATCGCAGTTTACCCTTGCACGAATCTGATGAACTCCTGCGCCTCTTCGAAGGTGCGCAGCTTCACCGTGTACATGTAGCGGCCCATGGTCGCCCAGCTGATCTCGGGCATCTCCTCCTGCGCCACCATGACGCTGCCGTAGCGCGCCATGATCTCGCTGTGCGTGTGCGTGTAGGCGTTGCCGTCCTTGCGGCTCGCGTAGACGCAGTAGAACTTTTCGGCACCCTCGGTCTGCCTGTTTTCGCCGAAGCACACCATGTCGGCGTAGATCTGGTAGGTGTCGGCCGAGTGCGAATAGTTGATCATGTCGGGGGTGAAGCCTCCGGGCGGGCGCATGTTGACCTCGAGGCCGACGTAGTCGCCCTTGCTGCCCAGGCCGGGCCTGTCTTCGCTGAGCCTGAAGAACTCGAGGTGCACGTAGCGGTTGCTGACGCCGAAGGCCCTGACAGTCCTGCGGCCGGCGTCGCGCAGCGCGTCGGGTATGTCCGGGCAGGTGTAGTACTGCAGGTCGAGGTGTTCGTTGACTATGTCCATGACCGGAGTCGGGAACTCCGTGTGGTTCTCGAACAGCGGTTCGCAGTCCGGGCCGGTAATGGCTTCGTAGGAGCAGAGCTCGCCCTTGACGAACTCTTCCATCACGTAGGGGATCTCCGGCAGCTTCGCGTAAAACGCGTCAAATTCCTGATCATTGCTCAGTTTCCACGTCTCAGCGGCTCCCACGCCTATCTCGGGCTTCACGATCACTGGCCAGCCGACCTGTGAGACGAATTCCCGCCCAGCTTCGGCGGTCGTCACCTTATGCTGCCTTGCGGTCGGGATCCCGGCCTTCTGATAGAACTGCTTCATCATGGCCTTGGATTTGATGAAACCGATGCGGTCGGCCTGGATGCCGGTCGTCACGTTGAAATCTGTGCGCAGGCGGGCGTCATTCTCGAGCCAGAACTCGTTGAGCGACTCGATCCAGTCGATCTTGCCGTGCCTGAACGAAAAGTACGCGACAGCGCGGAAGACCTGTTCATAATCCATGAGCGAATCGACCTTGTAGTATTCGGTGAGGGAGTCCTTCAGCCCCTGCTCGAGGCTGTCGTATGAAGCGTCGCCTATGCCCAGCACGTTCACGCCGTTCCTCTTCAGGCGGTCGCAGAACTGCCAGTAGGTGTGCGGGAAATTCGGGGAGATAAAGATGAAATTCATGCGTTCCTCCTACAGCCCGTGCTCCTTCAGGATGACGGGAAGGTAATACTGCATCTGTTTGAACCACCAGGGCCAGTCGTGGTTGACGTCGTAGCCCCAGAAGTCGAACCAGGCGTTGATGCCTTTCTCTTCGAAGACCTGCTGCAGGAACCTCTGCGAGCGGACCCCGTCCTCCTCCCAGGCGCCCTGGCCGACGCAGAGGATGATGTCCTTGGTGTTGTAGAGGCCGATGTAGGGGTGGTCAGCCGCCATGTTGGGCAGGTATCGCTCGGGCGAGTTCATGTAGAGCGTGCCGTCCATCCAGCCGCCGAAGAACACGTCGCTGTCGTAGACTCCGGAGAGGCAGAGGCAGCCAGAGAACAGGTCGGGCCTGCGCAGGAAGTGGTTGAGCGCGTGATTCGCGCCCATGCTCATGCCTGTGGTCGTGGGGAGCCAGCCGCCGGTGCGCTCGAGGATGAGCGGAACGACCTCTTCGGTGATGTAGCTGAAATACTGCTCCTGCCTCGCGGCGCGCCAGCCCATGTCGCCTCCCTGGGGCGACCAGCTCTCCCTGTCGACCGAATCGACCGTGAAGATGCGTATGCGGCCGTTCTCCAGGAAGTCGCTCAGATGGTCTATCATCCCGAAATTCTCGAGATTGTCGCACATCGAGTCCTGGGTCGGGAAAGCCAGGAAAGGCAGCCCCGCGTGGCCGTATATGCGCATGTTCATGTCTCTTCCGAGACAGCTGCTGTGGTGTGTAAGTTCTTCTCTGTACATTATGTCTCCTGATCACGCGAAGATCTCTTCCGCGTAGCGGACGGTCTCCATCGCGTCTTTTGCGTATTTGTCCGCGCCTATCATGTCGGCGTATTCCTGGGTGAGCACAGCGCCTCCGACGACCACTTTCGTGCCGGGGCAGGCGGAGCGCAGCTGCTTTATAGTTTCTTCCATCGCGGGGACCGTCGTGGTCATCAGGGCCGAAAGTCCGACGAGCCTTATATTTTCAGCTTTTGCGGTCCCGACTATGCGTTCGGGCGGGACATCCTTACCCAGGTCGATGACCTCGTAGCCGTAGTTCTCGAGCAGCACCTTGACGATGTTCTTTCCTATGTCGTGGATGTCGCCCTTGACCGTGGCGAGCACTATGCGTCCCTTGGGAGCCCCGCCGGAGCCTTCCGACGCGAGCTTTGCCTTGATGACTCCGAAGCACTCGGACGCGGCCTCGGCCGCCATCAGAAGCTGCGGCAGGAAGACGGTCTTGTTCTCGAAGCCCTTGCCGACTATGTCTAGGGCGGGGATGAGCTTCGTGTCTATGACTTCTATCGGCGCGAGCGTCTGCAGCGCCTCGCCCGTGAGCCTCGCTGCGTGCTCCTTGAGCCCCTTGCGTATCGCGGTGATGAGCGGATCTTCTAAGCCTTCGGGCTGCGCGGAGCCGGGGGCAGGTGCCGCGGGAGCCGCGTTTGCCGGGCCGGCCGCGGGAGCCGGCTGCTTTGAGGCCTGCTCTATGTAGGCTTCGAAGGCGGGGTCAAGGCCTCTCAGAGCGTTGAAGCTGCGCAGGGCGTTCATCATGTCCGGGGAACCCGGGTTCATTATCGCGGCGCCTAGGCCGCGGTCCATCGCGAGAGTGAGGAACGAGGCGTTGAGCAGCCTTCTTTCGGGTAGGCCGAACGAGATGTTCGAGACTCCGAGGCTGGTCATGAAGCCCTTTTCGCGGAGCTGCTCAAGGGCTCCGAGGGTAGCTTCGGCGGCGTGCGGGTCGGAGCTCACGGTCATAGCCAGCGGGTCGATGATGAGGTCCTTTTTATGTATGCCGTACTCCGCGGCGCGCGCGCAGATCTTCTCGGCTATCGCGACGCGTCCTTCCGCTGTTTCGGGTATGCCGCTCTCGTCGAGGGTGAGGGCTACGATGAGTCCGCCGTATTTCGCGGCTATCGGGAAGACCGCGTCCATCACTTCGGCCTTGCCGTTGACGGAATTGATCATCGCCTTGCCGTTGTAGAGGCGCAGGGCTCTTTCGAGCGCGGCCGGGTCTGTGCTGTCGATCTGCAGGGGCAGTTCGGTCACTGACTGGAGCTCTCCTGTGACCTCGGCCATCATCGCAGGCTCGTCTATCTCGGGGAGCCCGACGTTCACGTCGAGCACCTCGGCTCCGGCGTCCTGCTGGTTCGCGCCTTCCTGAAGTATGTATTCGATGTCGTGCTCGCGCAGGGCCTGCTTGAAGCGCTTCTTGCCCGTGGGGTTGATGCGCTCGCCTATGATGACGGTCTTCGCGCCGAACTCCACGCAGCGCGAGTACGAGGTGATGAGTGTGTCGTTTTTGAATGTGACGGGCTTCGGCTCAAGCCTGCTGACCGCAGCCCTCATCTGCCTGATGAATTCAGGGTTCGTGCCGCAGCAGCCGCCAAGCACGCGCGCTCCGAGCTGCGCGATCTTCACCATGGAGGCTGTGAAGTCTTCCGCCGTCACGTTATATACGGTCTTTCCGTTCTCGCTGCGCGGGAGTCCCGCGTTCGGGCTCACCCAGACAGGCACGGAGGAGTATCTGCAGAGCTCTTCTACTATGGGAAGCATGGCTTCGGGCCCGAGGCTGCAGTTGATGCCCAGGGCGCAGGCCCCGAGGCCTTCCGCGACAGCGGTTTCTATGCGCGGCGAAGACCCCGTCAGGAGTTTTCCGCCCTCGTCGAAGGCGCAGGTCAGCACGACCGGCAGCCCGCAGCTCTCCTTCGCCGCGAGCACCGCCGCCTTGGCTTCGTAGATGTCGTTCATGGTCTCGACGAGCACCAGGTCGGCTCCTTCGCAGCCTGCTTCGACAGTCTTTTTGAAGAAGCCTGCGGCGTCCTCGAAATCCAGGTCTCCGAAGGGCTTGAGCAACTTGCCTAAAGGCCCTATGTCAAGGGCAACGAAGTGCGGCTCGTCCGAAAACGGCAGGCCTGAAGCCTCAAATTCATCTATCGCTTCGCGCGCCAGCTTCACCGCGGCTGAGGTCACTGCCTCAAGGCTGAACTCCCCTTCGCCGCTGTAATGCAGCGGGCTTGCCCCGAAGCTGTTCGTCGTGAGCACGTTGGCTCCGGCTTCGAGATAGGCCCTGTGCATTGCCTTGATGCGCTCCGGATGCCTTATGTTCCAGGTCTCCGGCAGCTCTCCGGGCTGAAGGCCCATGCCCTGCAGCAGGGTGCCGCAGCTTCCGTCAACGAACAGGAAGCCCTTATTTATCTCTTCAAGTATTCCTTTGCTTTTCATCGTTTTTTATTCCGTGATGCCCGCGAGAGCCGTTATCGACTTTTCGGGGCTCATTATCAAAGTGTCGCGCAGGGTGAGGCCTATGCGCCTGGGCGGGTCGAGAACGCTGAAAACGCCTGTCTGGTTCTCGAGGGTAAAGTCTCCGAAGCCCGGGCTGTAGCGCGGTCTGAGCCTGAGACCCTCGTCTTCGGCGATGCTCCTGAGCTCGTCGTTGAGCATGTCCGCGAGCGCCTCGGCAGCGGCGGCTCCGGCTCCCTGGAGCAGGGCGGCTCGGCTCATCGACCTCAGCGCGCTGCGCCTGAGCAGCATGTCGAAGCCTATTCCCAGCGTGCAGGCGAACACGAATACCTCACGGCAGCCGCGCAGGTTCTTCGCCAGGTCGTGACTGAGCACCTTGCCCCAGGGCAGGCCGATAAGGTCTCCCTCGGGGTCCGGCTCCCCGTCTTCGCCATAAAACGCCAGCGGGAACCTCGCGTAGCAGGCCATGGGCCTGATGACCCTCCGCGCGTCTTCGATCACGGCAGCCGCTATGTCGCGGTCGTCGTCGGTTATCTGCGCCTTTTTGTAGCCGAGGTATCTGAGCACCTCGTCCTCTTTTATCTCCAGCGCGTCAGCCGGAGCCGAAAGGGTGATGACGGTGGGTTCCACGCTACTTACCCGCGGCTCTGCGCTCAGCGACTGCTCTGCCTGCCGAGGGGATCAGCTCGCTCAGGCTCTCCTGTATCTCGAGGGCGACCTCGGGCTTGTTCATGGTGTAGACATGGATGTTGTTCACACCGTTGGCGAGCAGGTCGACTATCTGCTCCTTGACCACAGCCATGCAGGCCTGTCTGAAGGCCTCGGGCCTGTCGCCGTAGCGCTCCGCGATGCTCGTGAAGATCTTGGGTATCAGCACGTTCTCAAAGGTCTTGAAGCGCTCGAGCTGCTTTATATTGGTCACGGGCATGATGCCGGGCAGCACGGGAACGGTGATCCCTGCGGCGCGCACCTTGTAGAGGTAGCGGTAGAAGGTGTCGTTGTCGAAGAACATCTGGGTCGTGAGGAAGTCGCAGCCGCAGTCCTGCTTGAGCTTCATGAAGGCTATGTCTTCGTCGAGGGTCTTCGAGTCGGGATGCTTCTCGGGGTAGCAACCCCCGCCTATGCAGAAGTCGCCGTGCTTTCTGACCTCAAGCGCGATCTCGCTGCCGTGCTTGAAGGTCCATCCGTCGGTGTTTTCAACGCCTTCAGGCAGGTCTCCGCGAAGCGCCAGAACGTTGTCGATGCCGTCAGCCTTGAGCCTCGCGAGCTCTGCCGCAATATTGTCAGGCTCCGCGCCTACGCAGGTCATGTGGACGATGGGTTCCACCCCGCGCTGCTTGATGGCCTCGGCCAGCTCGACCTTGAAGCCTTTCATGCTGCCGCCTGCCCCGCAGGTGACGCTCATGAAGTCGGGATGCATGTCCGCGACCTCCTTTACCGCGCCGAATATCTTGTCTGCCGTATCGCTCTTTTTCGGGGGGAACACCTCGAACGAAAGCGTGGGAACTCCGGTCTTCAGTATTTCGGAAACTTTCATATCCATACCATCCTTTTCGGAAGAATAATTAAACAATTATAACATATTGCAGTCTCTGTTGCACATTATAATTTGGCAGTTTAACGTGTTAAAGCCTTCCGGCGCGCGGCAGCCGTGCGGTCTTCCGCAGCGCATATTGACAAAACTCCGGCGCGTGTGTATGATAAGTATAACAAATCATACTTTTCACCCAAAAGCGAGGTAATCATATGCCAAGACCTAAGGGCAAATACAGCTGGACCGTGACGGTCGGCGAAAAGGGACAGATCGTTATCCCCAAGCAGGCGAGGGAGATATTTGACATCAATCCCGGAGACAATCTTATTCTTCTTGCGGACGAGAAGCGGGGCATAGCCATCCCGCCGAAGAGCCTGTTCAGCGAGTTCGCAAGGCGCATATTCGAGGAAGACAAAAATGAGTGAGACAAACATGAATGAATACGTTCTCGAGGTCTCGGGCCTCCGCAAGGTCTACCCGAAGTTCGAGCTCAGGGACGTGAGCTTTCGCGTGCCCCGGGGCTGCATCATGGGCTTCATAGGCCGCAACGGCGCAGGCAAAACGACCACGATAAAATCAGTGCTGGGCCTGGTCCATCCGAACGAGGGAAGCGTGCGCTTCTTCGGTATGGATCTTGCGGAAAACGAGCAGGCTATAAAGCAGCGCATAGGCTACGCGGGCGGAGCCGTGGACTATTTCAGCCGCAAGAAGATACGCGACATAGTCGCGGTCACGAAGCTGTTTTACGGCAACTGGGACGAGGAAGCCTACCGCAGATATATGGAGGCCTTCAGCCTTGACGAGGAAAAAGCTCCCGGCCAGCTGAGCGAAGGCATGAAAGTGAAACTCAACCTGACGCTCGCTCTCTCGCACCGCGCCGAGCTTCTGATACTCGACGAGCCGACCAGCGGCCTCGACCCTGTCTCGCGCGACGAGCTGCTCGACATATTCCGCGCGCTGCGCGCCAAGGGGGTCTCGATACTGTTCTCGACCCACATCACCTCGGACCTCGACAAGTGCGCCGACAGCATCACTTACATCAAAAAAGGCGAGATACTCGCCTCCGATACCATGGAAGCTTTCGTGGGAAGCAGCCGCGAAGCGGGCTTCGGAAACGACCTCGAAGAGATAATGCTGCATTACGAGAAGGAGGACTACCTTGAAAAACTTGCTTAAAAAAGAGCTGAAGCTCGCGACGTCCCCCCTCGCGTGGTTCTTTCTCGCGGCGTCGCTCCTGACCTTTGTGCCGGGCTACCCGATACTGCTCGGAGCCTTCTTCGTCTGCATGGGCATCTACCAGTCATTCCAGGCCGCGAACCTCGCGAACGACGTGCTCTACACGGCTCTGCTGCCCGTGCGCAAGGCTGATACGGTAGCAGCGAAATACATTTCCTCGTGCTTCTTCGAGCTGGTCTCGTTCTGCCTCTGCGCGGTATTCACCGTCATCCGCATGACGCTGATGTCGGGCTCGCCGGTCTATCAGAAGAACGCGCTGATGAACGCGACCCCGGTGTTCCTGGCCGGTCTGCTGCTGATCTTCGCGCTGTTCAACCTGATCTTCCTCGGCGGCTTCTTCAGGACCGCCTACAAGACGGGGAGGCCGTTCCTCATCTTTATAATCGTGACGATGCTGTTCACAGGCGTTGCCGAATCGCTGCACTTTTTCCCCGGAATGAGCTGGCTCAACGACCCGGCAGGGAGCCGCATGGGCGTGCAGCTGGCTGCGCTCGCGGCGGCCGCGGTGATATACGCCGCGCTCACGCTGATCTCTGAAAAACGCTCCGAAATACGCTTCGAGGCCCTGGACCTGTAGTTACACGCCCGCCGGAACACTCAGACGCTCCGGCTTCGGGACGGCTTTACCGGCCGTCCCGTTTTTGTTATACTTTTTGTATGAAGCTCAGGGACAGACTGTTTTCGTATAAGGACCCGTACGACCTGCCGGGCAGCGACCCGCTCTTCGCGGAGGCGATGCGGGAAGCCTGCGGGTACCAGGGCGCGCACAACGAGGAGTACGCGCGCATTTTGGCTGCGCGCGGGTTTTCTCCTGAGATGATAACGGGGCCTGAGTCTCTGGCGTCCATACCCGTGATACCGACCGCGGTGTTCAAGCACCACAGGCTGGCGACGGACGCCGGGCTTGCGGGGATGATAAGCGTGACCGCGACCTCGTCGGGGACGAGCGGCAGCATGAGCGTGATACGCTACGATATCGGGACGCTCTGGCAGGCTCTGAAGATGACCGTCAGGGTCTGCGCGAAGCGGCGTCTGTTTTCGCTGAAGCCTTGCAATTACATAGTTTTCGGCTACAAGCCCCACCGCGGGAACCGGACGGCCGTGACTAAGACCGCGACGGGAGCGACGCTTTTCGCGCCGGCGCTGCGCAGGGTGTACGCGCTGAAGTTCGTGAACGGCGAGTACGAACCGGACCTCGAGGGAGTGATCGAAGCGGTGCAGAAGTTCGCGAAGTCGCGCTTTCCGGCGCGCTTCATGGGCTTTCCGTCGTACACCTATTTCATGATGAAGATGATGGATGAGCGCGGGCTGAGCGTGAAGCTGCCCGAAGGCTCGCTCATAATGCTGGGCGGGGGCTGGAAGCAGCACTACCGCGAGAAGGTCGACAAGCAGACGTTCTACGCGCTCGCGGAGCGCGTGCTCGGAGTGCCTGAGAACAACATAGTCGAGTTTTTCGGCGCCGCGGAGCATCCGATCCTGTACTGCGACTGCCCCGCGCACCGCTTCCACGTGCCGGTGTACGGCCGCGTGATAATACGTGACGTCAATACGCTTGAGCCGCTGCCCATGGGGCAGCCGGGGCTCGTGAACCTGCTGACTCCGCTCGTAAAGAGCGCGCCGCTGTTGTCGGTGATGACCGACGATCTGGGCGTGCTGCGCGGCGGCGCCGGGTGCCCGTGCGGATGCGGCGGCCCGTACCTTGAGATCATCGGCAGGGTGGGGCTTTCGGATATAAAGACCTGCGCGGCGGGAGCCGAGGAGATACTGAATGATACTTAGTTTCGGAGAAATCTGCGGATCGGAAAAACAGGACGAGATACTTGCGGGGCTCGAGGCAAAGATCAACGGGGTCCGCGCCGCGGAGCCCCTTGATACCGGGACTGTTATCGGCGCCTTCGACAGGCTCGCGTGGCGCATAGAGGCCGGTGAGTTTGACGCGCTCATAGATTCCCTGGGTCTTGACGCCGCCGCCCGCTACAAGGCGCAGGCAGTCTGCATGCTGCGCCGCGAGAGCCTTGAATACAGGCTGCGCAGAGAGCTTCCAGGCGGCATGGGCGGGCTTGAGTACGAGGCTCCGCCCTTCGGCCTGCAGGGCGTCAGGGCCTTCAGGCTCCCTCTCGGAACGATATTCCACATCGCCGCCGGCAACGTGGACGCCCTCCCTGCCATGGCTCTCGCCGAGGGCCTTCTGACAGGCAACGTCAATATACTAAAGCTGCCGCAGACCGACAAAGGCCTGAGCGTTACGATACTCAAAGCTCTCGTTGACGGGGAGCCTGCGCTCGCACCGTATGTTCATGTGTTCGACACTCCGTCGAGCGACGTCGCCGCCATGCTGAAGATGGCTCAGATGTGCGATGCTATCTCCGTATGGGGAGGAGACGAGGCGGTGCAGGCCGTGCGCCGCATGGCTCCGCCGGGCGTCAAGCTCATCGAGTGGGGCCACCGCTTCAGCTTCTGTTACGTCACGGGAGATCATACGCGCCATACGGAAGAGCTGCGCGCTCTCGCCGAGCATGTCGCGGTCACGCAGCAGCTGCTCTGCAGCTCCTGCCAGGCGGTCTATATCGATACCGAAGACCCGGCCGCCGTCCGGGACTTCTGCGGGCTCTTCCTGCCCATGCTGCAGGAGGCCATCCGGGCCCACGCCCCGAAAGAGATAGGTATGGCGGCTTCGCTCACGCTCCGCAGGCTGACCGACGAGGTCGAAGCCGCGATAACGGGCGGGTCCGCGCAGTCAGACGGCACAGACCTCATGGGACGGCTCCCCGTGCGCGCTCTGCCACGCGTGAAGCTTATGGAAGCCCTGCGAAAGCGCAAGGGCAGGCTTCAGACCGCCGGGCTCATCGCCGACGACCCGCAGGACGGCATAATAGACATCCTGACGCGCGCAGGCGTAAACCGCGTTACCGGAGCAGGCGAGATGTCAGAGACCTTCCAGGGCGAAGCCCACGACGGCGAGTACCCGCTGCAGCGCTACACCCGCGTCGTAAACAGCCGTTTTCATGCAGAATAATCAGTAGTATTTATGAAATGTTGGCATGTTTTTGTGATAAAATAAAGTATCACAATCATTCATCCCATACTCTATAAGGAGAATAGACATGTCCAGCTTTGAAAATCTAAGGATAGTAGACAACTTCTATCAGACCTCGCTTTATTTCCCCATGCCGACCGTTGTGATCAGCACCCTCTGCGACGACGGTTCCACCACCTGCGGCCCGTACTCGCTCTGCTCGCCCTATTACGTGGCAGGCAAGGATTATTACGCCATGCTGCTCTGCTGCCGCAACTCGAGCAACACCGCGCAGAACATCCTCAAGCACGGCAAGTGCGCCATCAACTTCGTCGACGACAAGCCCGCGACCTTCAAGGAATGCGTAAAGCTCAGCTGGCCCGGCGACAAGCCCGAGGACAAGATGCCCAAGTGCAACTTCCGCCGCGAGAAGAGCCAGATAGAAGAGGAGACCGGCGAGAAGCGCCCCGAGGTGCTCAGCGACGCTATACAGGTCATCGAATGCACATGGATGAAAGACCTTGACGGAGCCGAGAACGACCAGCCTACCGAAGCCGACTGCTACGAGCCTCCATATCATAACTTCAACGGTATCACCTCCAAGTACGGCGCCCACTTCATCCTGCGCGTCGACCGCATACTCATGAAGAAACAGTACAGCGACGCTATCATCAACGGCGTCGAGGCGCGCGACTTCCCGCCGCTCCCAATAGACTACGGCTACCGCGACAGCAAGAACTTCTGGTTCCACCGCCACCGCCGCATGAGGGCCGAGCTGCTGCCCGTGCGCAAGCAGAGCCTGCAGAGCGTGCGCTACGCCGCCGACCGCGTCGACGACAAGGTCAAGTTTACCGACGACGCCCTCGAGACCATACTCAACGTGCCCCGCGTCTTCCTGCCAACCGTGCTCAAGGGCTGCGTAGCCTGGGCAAAGGAGAACGACGTCGAGCTCGTTACGGCCGAGCACATGAAGATAATCCAGGACAAGCGCGCGAAGGAAAAGGCCGCTAAGAAGTAGGAGGTCCCCATGTACGACGTTACCGTCCCTATGGCGCTGGCAGACTTCATACCGGTCGCTCTTTTCGCCGTCAGTTCATGGCTGATGATGCACGACTTCTATAACAAGATGCCCAAGTACGCGTTCGCGTGTCTTGCCGCGGGAACCATAGACGCCTTTCTGGCGGGCTTTCTCAAAGCCCTGTGGAAGCTGCTCTATGCCGCAGGCATCTGCGATTTCCACGTCCTGAACACCATGTTCATGCCGACCCAGTCGCTGGGGCTCTTCCTGGCCGGGCTGGGCCTGGTGCTGATGCTCACTTACCGCGACAACCGCAAAGGCCGCGCAAACTGCGTCGCGCTTGCGGCTCCCGCCGTCTTCAGCGGCACCATGATATTCGTGGCTCTGATGGTGGGCGGTCTCGGCGCAATGTGCGCAGCGCTTTCAGTCGTCGCTTCGCGCATGAAGAAAAAAGGCCTGATCGTTATATTCGTTCTGACCTTCTTCTGCTACATGGCTATGGGTTATCTCTCGAGCCGCGACAACACGAGCGCCGCGAACAACTGGATAGAGCAGGGCGTCAACACCCTCGGACAGATACTGCTGCTGATCGGCGTTTGCGCCCTCGACAAGGCAGGGCTGCGCGAGTTTAAACTCTAAAGAAACGCGAAAAGAAAAAGCCCCGGCAGGAGCTCCAGTTCCGGCCGGGGTGTTTTTATTGCTATTCAAGCCCTTCGTAAGGCTTCTTTGTTTCTCTCGCGAGATAGTGGTGCTTCTCGTAGTAGCCTATCAGGTTTCTTTCGTCATCGCGAAGGGCGATCATGTAGACGTCTTTGTTTTCTTTTTCGCTGTAGTAGAGGTACATGACGTCATTGTCCGGCGAGGCTTTGAACCAGTTCATGACCTTCCCGATCATCACGTTGGACTCCGGCTTGTGGCAGTCGAACACATTGCTGCCGAGCAGATGGTCGCCGCCGCGGTTCTTGTAGCGCCTGTAGGCTGCGGGGTTCATGTAGCGGATGATGTGGTCAAGGTCGCAGATGACGATGGCGGAGGGTTCCACATCGACGATGGCTTTGAAATAGGGATTGAGATCGAATTCTGGCATGAGGGACCGTCCTTTCTTTTTCCTGTGAGTCGTTACACTTTATTATACTTCATCCCGGTTCGCTAAAGAAGCGGAATCTCCGCCGTACCGCAGCCGGCACTGTGTTTTTAACGGCGACCGCAGCCTTCTCGCTGGTTTTTGCTGTTCTGCAAGGCAATAGTGTCAACAGATTGCTTTTTAGGGTGTTCTGCACCCGTTTCCCTTCAATACGGCTGCAGATTGTCGTCTGGCAGAATTAATAATGAAGTGTAGTCGTTTTGTAGCGGACAAATCGGCCAAAATCCTTGTATCACGGACTGATGGTTCAGCCCGGCGCAATGAGCACGATGTTTTTTCTGGGTTTAGATGAAAAACAGAGCAAACTGAGCTGTAAATCTTGATTCTGACACGATTTCGCTGCGAAAACGCAGTCTGACCGGGCCGGATCTTGAAAAGGGTATATAGAAAGCTGTTGACGGCGTGCAGTCCGTGTGCCGGAATCATAAGGAATATGTCCTGTCCCGAACGGGGGTCGGAGCAGGGCCGTGAACAGGGCTTTGAAAAAGGTATCCAAAAGGCCGTTGACGGCATGCGGTCTGCCTGACTTTTTGAAGATCAGAGCTCAGCTGTTATGGCCTCGATCGCCAACGCGGAACACTAGTCTTTCCTTTATTGCTTTATCCGACCGACAAGCCGGTCTTTATTGCATTCTTAATCGAATCTTAAACTCTTCCCCTCTTTTTTCTTAAAGGCTTTTGGAAGATAATAAAAGTGCAAAGGGGGTAAGTATGTACAACATTCTCATAGTCGACGACGACAGGGATATCGTCAATGCTCTCAAGATTTACCTCAGCGACCCTCAGTACAGGCTCTTTGAGGCCTATGACGGCAGGCAGGCGCTGGATATCATGGAAGGGGAGGAGATGCAGCTGGTCCTCATGGATATCATGATGCCTCAGCTGGACGGCATCTCCGCCATGGTCAGGCTGCGCGAAAAGAGCAATGTGCCCGTGATACTGCTCACGGCAAAGAGCGAGGACAGCGACAAGATACTGGGGCTTACGGTAGGCGCGGACGACTACATCACAAAGCCGTTCAACCCGGCCGAGGTAACTGCGCGGGTGCGCTCCCAGCTGAGGCGCTACACCCAGCTCGGAAGCCGCGTTCAGACGCAGACCCGTCTGGTCAACGGAGGCATAGAGCTCGACGACGCGGCAAAAGAGGTAAGGCTCGACGGCGATGCGGTGTCCCTTACGCCTAAGGAATATGAGATTCTGAAGCTCCTTATGATGCAGCCCGGCAGGGTCTTTGCTCCGGACGAGATCTATACGAAGGTCTGGGGCGAGGAGCCCCTCGGAGCCGAAGGTACGGTCGCGGTGCACATAAGGCATCTTCGGGAAAAGCTGGAGATAGATCCGGCGGAGCCCCGCTACATCAGGGTAGTCTGGGGCCAGGGGTACAAAATGGAGAAATGGGACCGATGATATTCACGGTGATCGCGTGGCTTATTGCGGTATTTACAGGGGTGGAAGACGATGAATGAAGAAAATAAAACAATGCGGGAAGGCGAAGGCGAGGCGGAGCCGCGCGGAAAGAGCGTATCGGCAGGGGGGCTGCGCTCAAGCGGCATCGCGAAATTTGCCGCGTTCGTGCTGTGCACGATCATACCTACAGCGACCTTTTGGACAGGCCTTTACGCCGCGCTGCCCGGGGATGTGGACAGATTATTTGAAATATCACAGCCCTGGGGCTATTCCTCGGTGACTTCGGCAAATATGCAGCCAGGGCTTGCTCTGGTGCTTGCCGCTGCCGGGCTGCTCATCACTATCGCACTGATAGTGTTTCTTCTGAGCGCCTCGGGTCATCACAGGGGAGCCGAGAGCATAGAGCCCGGCTGGGGAACGGCCGTTCCTCTCGAGATCACGCTTGCTGCTGCGTTTGGCCTTGGAGTTTTCCCTATCTATCTGATGATGGAAAACTTTTACTATATTGATTTTGATAATGAGCCGGAGGCGTTTTTTGTTCTCTGGTCCCTGATCGGTATGCTTTTCACAGCCTTGACTCTGGGGGTGCTCATGAGCCTCGCCGTGCGCTTTAAGCTCGGCGGCTGGTGGAAGACCACAGTCTGCTACATGATCCTGAGCCTTCTCTGGAAGGCCGTGAAATGGCTGTGGCGGCTGCTCGTGCGCGTGCTCGGCGCGGTCTTTGCGGGATTACGGAAGGTCCTGGGCTTCTTCGGAAGCCTCATTCGGGGGATCCCTTCGATCTGGAAGGGAATGCTGGTGATCGCGGCTGTATCGCTTGCCGAACTGATCTTTTATCTGGAATTCAGCAGGGACGGTGATATGGTGTTCCTTACATGGTTCATTTTCCACCTGATAACCGTGCCTACGGGTATGTATATACTGCTGATGGACCTCAGGCTCAGGAAGGGCGCGGACGCCATCGCCGCAGGAGACCTTTCGCATCAGATCGAAAAGAAATATATGATATATGATTACCGGGCTCACGCGGATAGCCTCAACAGCATTGGCGAAGGGCTTGCGAGAGCCGTGGAACAGCGCACGAAAAGCGAGCGCTTCCGCACCGAACTGATCACCAATGTGTCGCATGATATCAAGACGCCGCTTACGTCGATAATCAACTATTCGGAGCTGATAGGAAAAGTGCTTGACGCTGCGGAAAACGGCGGAGAAACGGACACTTCCGGGGAAGCTGCCGTGGATACGGAAAAGCTTCGCGAATACTCAGGGGTGCTGGGAAGGCAGTCGGACAAGCTCAAACGGCTGCTGGACGACCTCGTGGAGGCTTCCAAAGCTTCGACAGGGAATCTTGACGTACAGCTCGCGCCCTGTGACGCCGCGGTATTCGTCGATCAGGCCGAGGGCGAGTATTCCGAAAAGCTTAGCGCCGCAGGCCTTGCGCTTATTACGTCAAAGCCGCAGACTCCCGTGCGTATCATGGCCGACGGACGCAGAATGTGGCGCGTGTTTGACAATCTGATAAACAACGCATGCAAATACTCGCAGCCCGGGACAAGGGTCTATCTGTCCCTGGAGACCGGGGGGCAGGAAGCAGTTTTCACGCTGCGCAGCACCTCGCGCGAGCCTCTTAACATAAGCGCCGACGAGCTGATGGAACGCTTTGTGCGCGGCGACCGCTCGCGCAGCAGCGAGGGCAGCGGCCTGGGCCTTTCGATAGCCCGCAGTCTCACCGAACTGCAGAAGGGCAGTTTCGGCATCGCCGTCGACGGCGACCTGTTCAAAGCCGTGCTGCGTTTTCCGTTGCTATGACCGCCCCGATAAGTACGGCCGAGGGAGTTTAAGCTTGCATAAGGACTGAAGGGCTCCGGCCTAAACGAAGGGCCAAGCTGTGAGGAGCAGTCCGGGAACGACAACGATCGCGAAGAACGCCCAGCTTATCAGCGTGAACGTCTTGATGAAGGCCGCGCCTCTGCCCGGGTATTCGCGCACGTAGATGCGGTAATTGATCACGGAGGCCAGCGAACCTATGAGCGAGCACAGCCCGGCTGTGTCGGCTCCGTAGATGAGCCCCGCGATGTTCTCGCTGAACGGGTATAGGACGATAGTCGCGGGAACGTTAGAGATGATCTGGCTCACGCCTATCGCCCACCAGTACTCGCTGCCGGCTACCGCGCGGCTGAGCACAGCGGATATCCGCGGATTCGCGGCTATCGAAGAAGAAAATATGAAAAAGCACAAAAAGGTCGCTATCAAAACATAGTCGACCTTTTTTAGTATGTTCCGGTCGAGCCCCGCCATTGCTGCGGTAACTGTCACCACCGCCGCCGGCCAAAGCGTCGTGCGGGTCAGTATCACGCTTATGATCAGTATGAAAAGCGCGATGTAGGCCGTGCGCTGGGTCCTGCGCTCCGGCGCCCATGCGGGGGCGATATCGTCAGCGGGCGTGCTTATCCGTTCCTTCGGGTCCCTGCGGTAGAGCACCGCCGCGAAAACGACGAGCAGCGCCGCCGACATGACGCACAGCGGCGACATGTGCAGCATAAAGCGCGCAGCGCTGATGTCGAGCTGCCCGTAAAGGAAGAGGTTCTGCGGGCTCCCGAAGGGCGTCAGCAGCGAGCCCCTTACCGCCGCGATGTTCTCCATCGAGATGACAGGCAGGATGTACCGCTCCTTGCCGCCTGCGCGGAAGAGCATGATAGTCAGCGGAACGAAGATGATCAGCGAAACGTCGTTTGTGACGAGCATGGACGTGAAAAAGACCCCGAAGATAAGGAACAGCGAGAGCTTCAGCATGGTGTCGAAGCGCGAAGCGAGCCTTATTAGCGGGCGGAAGATGTTTTCGGTCTTGAAGCCCTCGAGAACGCAGAGCATCATAAACAGCGTTCCGAGCGTGCGCCAGTCGATCTCAGAAGCCAGTTTGACCGTGGGCGGGGTTATTATAAGCGATACGGCCGCCGCGATGACGGAGACCGTGAGCATTGGTTCTTTCTTTAAAAAAGCCGTGATCTTGTGCATACCTTGTGCATTATACGCCGCAAGCCTCCCCTCCGCAACGGGGAACTGCGCGTTCATTTCGAAAGGCAGGTCTTGCGTGACTTTTTATATGTAAAAATATGTTTCAATTATTAAAAATGAAATGCCATATGAGTATTAAGACCATATATTATAATCAAGAAACCAGGGGGCCGGCATTCAGGCCTCAGGAACGCGGTCATGAGCAGATGGAGGTTTTGACTCATGGAAAAGAGAAAACTTGAAGGCCTTAGGAGCCAGTGGAAATGGGGCGTCGCGAGCGAAACGCGCAAGGGCCTCATCCTTGGCATGGGCTACACAGAAGAAGAGCTTGACAGGCCTCTGATAGCGGTGGTCAACTCGTGGAACGAATACAATCCCGGCCACGTCCACCTCGATCAGCTGGCGGAAAGAGTCAAGCAGGGCATCAGGGAAGCAGGAGGCCTTCCGTTCGAAGTTATGACGACAGGCATCTGTGACGGCATGGTGCTCATCGACCCGAAATACATCGAAGTACCGTCCAGAAACTGCATAGCCGACCAGGTCGAGCTCACCGTTGAAGGCAATTTCTTCGACGGCATGGTCATGCTCTCGACCTGCGATTCCATCGTTCCCGGCCATCTTATGGCGGCTGCGAGGCTCGATATCCCGACCATCATAGTGACGGGCGGCTACATGCCGCATACCTTCTTCCGCGGCAAGGAGGTCTATCACATGGACGGTCAGCACCTTACCGGCGCGGCTGAATCGGGCGACGTCGACATGGATTACTACAACGACATCATCCGCTCCTGCTACGGCGCCTGCGGAGCCTGCGACGCTCTGACGACCGCCAACAGTATGTGCACCGTCGCTGAGGCCCTTGGCATGACCCTGCCGGGCAACTCGTCGATGTCAGCGGTAAGCCCGGCTATCAGAAGGCTTTCCTTCCAGGCGGGCAAGCGTATCGTGGAGCTCGTCGAAGAAGGCGTCACGGCGCGCCAGATCATAACTCCCGAATCCATCAAGAACGCTATCCGCGTAGACATGGCTATGGCCGGGTCCGCGAACCTGATACTTCACATCCCCGCGATCGCGAGCGAGGCGGGTTATGACGAGCCCTGGTGGACCTACTTCGACCAGCTCGGACAGGAGATACCGCTCCTCTGCCACACCGCTCCGTCCGGTCCGTGGAAGATGACCGACATCGACCGCGCAGGCGGCATGCCCGGGCTGTTCAAAGAACTGCTGCCCAAGATGAACTGCGACTGCATGACGGTCAGCGGCAAGACCTTCGGCGAGGTCTACAGAGACTGCCCGGTCTGGGACCATGAGGTCATCCATTCGCTTGACGACCCGGCTTCCACCGAACCCGGCATGGCTGTTCTGTACGGTTCCCTCGCGCCGGAAGGCTGCTTCGTGAAGATCGCCGGCGTTCCCGAGCACATGGTCGACTTCAGGGGACCCGCGGTCGTGTTCGACGATCTCGAAGACTCGATCGAAGGCCTGCGCAACGGAAAGATCAAGCCCGGCGACGCGGCTATACTCCGCTTCATGGGTCTGAAGGGCAGGTTCGGCACCACCGCGTTCACCTTCCAGGAAGAGCTCAAGGGCCATCCCGATCTCTACAACAGCTGCGCCATCATCACCGACGGCCGCTATTCCGGCGGGACCACAGGCCTTTCAGTGGGCTACGTCTGCCCCGAGGCCGCTCAGGGCGGCCCGCTCGGCGTGGTCAAGGACGGAGATATCATCCATATCGATCTGCCCGAGAGAAAGATCGACCTCGACATACCCGAGGACGAGCTCAAGGAACGTCTCGCAAACTTCCACTGGGAGTTCCCGAGCGGAGCGCACAAGAGATATCTGAACCTCTTCGTCCGCAACATCGGATCCGCTGCCCGCGGCAGCATCTGGGAATTCAAAGACTGAAGGCAATAGCTGATGATTCTTCAATAACCTCCTCCATTTTTTAATTCATCCTTATTGTGTTGCGCAGCGGCCCCATAGACGGGGTCGTTGCGTTTTTTTATTCGCCGCGGTCCATGCATGGGTCGCTTTTTTATTGCCGAGAGCGAGTTTTAATTATTAAAAAGTTGTATCAATTATTAAAAACATACTGACCGGTATATATATCACGAATTAGTATACAAACAGAGGTTTTGTGCATTTCGGCAGATCTTTTGGTCTGCAGGTCCTGAAAAAGCTAAATAACAAGGAAAGGATAAATGTCGGGGAGGATAAGCAACATGAATGACAAAGAAATATTCGACAGAATGAAAGCTGAACTTTACACCGGTCTGGTGTGCGACGTCATGGACTCGATGGGGTACCGTAATCAGGCGCTCAGTATGAATATCCGACCGCTTGAAGAAAACAACTGTAAGATGGCCGGCCGGGCAAAGACCATTCTCGCAGTTGACATTTATGAAGTCCTCGACAACCCTTACGAGGGCGAGATCGCAGCTATCGATTCGATCAAGCCAGGCGAGATCCCCGTGGTATGCACCAACAACAGCCCGAACAACGGCATCTGGGGAGGTCTCCTCTCGACCGCGACAAAGATGCGCGGCGGCACAGGCGCCGTGGTAGACGGCCTTATGCGCGACACCTCGGAGATCAAGGCTCTGGATTTCCCTGTATTCTGCGCGGGTTATATGCCTCTCGACTCCGCCGGACGCGGCAAGGTCATGGACTATGACTGCCCTGTCGTCGTCGGCGGCGTAAAGGTCAATCCCGGCGACGTGGTCTTCTCCGATTTCGACGGCGTTGTAATAATCCCGAAAGAGATCTTCGAAGAGGTCGTGGAAAAGTCGTTTGAAAAGCATCAGAAGGAGAGCCACACCAGGCGTGAGCTCTTCGAGGGCAAGCTGCTTGGTGAAGTCTACGCGAAATACGGAGTGCTGTAGGCATTCCGGGAAAGGAAGAGATCATGATCTACAAACTTGAAAGTGACCACGTAAGCATCAGGGTTTCTACGCTCGGCGCCCAGCTCCAGAGCCTTTACAACAAAGATCTTGAACTGGAATACCTCTGGCAGGCCGCGGAAGAGATCGCATGCCCGTATTCGATGCTTCTGTTCCCGGTATGCGGACGTACCGCAGACAACCGCATCATCGCGCGCGGAAAGCAGTATCCGCTCGGAATGCATGCGTTTGCGAAGGACATGGAGTTCACCTGCATCTCGCAGGCTGCTGACGAGCTGGTCCTTGAGCTGACTGCGAATGAAAAGACCCTGCGCATGTATCCTTACTATTTCAGGCTGCGCGTCAGGTTCTTCCTCGAAGGCCATACCGTACGCGAACAGTTCGCCGTCTTCAATGAAGGCAACGACAAGATGTACTTCTCGCTCGGATTCCACCCCGGATTCTTCTTCCCTCTGACCCTGAACGAGGTCCCCGAGGACTATCAGCTCAGGTTCGACAGGGAGCAGCATATCTATCAGTTCGGGCTGGACCCCGCGACAAGGCTCCTTAAGCATGAGACCACTCCGTTCCTTGACGGAGACACGTTCAAGTATTACCACACTTATTTCAATGACGGGCCCAAGCTCCTCGGCGGAGCCGACTGCGACAGCGTGACCTTCGAGTCAGTCAAGTCGGGACGTTTTGTGGAGATGGGCATGAAAGGCTTCCCGTTCATGTGCCTGTGGGGCGCTCCCGAAAGACCTTCAGTAGCCGTAGTCGAACCCTGGTGCGGGACCACAGACTTTACAGACGCGGACCACATCTGGGAGAAGCGCTACGGGAACGAGGAGCTTGAAAGCGGCGGATGCTTCGAAAGGGAAGTTTCCTTCCGCCTCGGCTGATCCGGAAAGGAGTAGCGTATGTTGGAACGACTGTGCGATAAGGTGATGACATTCATCGAGCACCTTTGCGCAGCGCTTATCGCGGGGACCGTCGTGCTGATAGCAGCGCAGGTAATATGCAGATATGTACTGCTGTCGCCGATCTCCTGGTCCGAGCAGCTCGCCAGATATATCTTCATCTGGGTCTGTATGCTCGGTGCCCCGCTCGCTCTGCATAAAGGCGCCACCTATAACTTTGACGTCCTTATTACAAAGCTGCCTGACAAAATACTCAAATGCGTCCACATATTCAATGATTTCATAGCCTTCCTCTTCTGCGCGTACTGGGCTTACTGGAGCGTACAGATCGTCATCAAGAGCGGCTGGAGAGCTACTTCAGGCGTAGTCGTGAAGATGGGCTGGCTCTACGGAGCCCAGATAGTATGCGCAGTCCTGCTGATGTTCGTCCTGTTCTGTTCGATAGTCACCGGCATGAGCAGGTTATCGGCTAAGAAGGCTGAAGGAGGTGGGAAGTAATGCTTATCGCAATAACGATACTGTTCTTCTTCCTGCTCTTCACGGGGAGCCAGATCCCGTTCGCGACGGCGATCGCGGCGATGCCTTATCTGATAAAACAGAACGCAGGCATCACCATTCCCCAGAAGATATTCACCGCCAACGACAGCTTCTCGCTGCTGGCCGTACCGTTCTTCATGCTCGCGGGCGCGATCATGGAGGAGGTCGGTATAACCGAGGGCATCGTACGTTTCGCCAACAGCCTCGTAGGCCATATAAAGGGTGGAATGGCGCACACGGTAAGCCTCGCGGGCGTAATGATGGCAGGCATTTCCGGCTCCGCCAACGCTGACGCTTCCGCGCTCGGCACTCTGCTGCTGCCGACCATGAAGAAGGCCGGCTACGATCCCGGATACTCCGTTGCATGCATCGCTTCGGCCGCCGGCCTCGGCCCGATAATCCCGCCGAGCATATTCATGGTCATCTACGCGAGCATCACGGGCTTTGCCCCCGGCAGGCTGTTCATGGGAGGTATCATCCCCGGGCTGATGCTGGCCTGCGGCTACATCACCATCAACTATTTCTACGCAAAGCGCGCGGGCATTCCTACCAGTAAGTTCAAGGGATGGGGCAACGTCTGGAAGGAATTCAAGGTCGCGGTCTGGGCTCTGCTGATGCCGGTCATCATAGTCGGCGGAATACTCGGCGGCGTATTCACCGCCACTGAGGCGGGCGTAGTGGCCGCATGTTACGGATTCGCCTACGGGCTCATCACCAGAAAGCTCAGAAAGAGCGGCCTGTGGCACTGCTTCAGACGCGCGGCTCTTTCGACAGCGTCTCCGATGTTCATCATACTGACTGCGAGCATACTGTCTTACGCGGTCAATATGCTGGGCCTGTCGAAGATGATGGAGACCTTCTGCGTGAACTACGTGAGCAATAAGTGGGGCTTCTACCTGTTCATCATAGCTATACTGCTCGTGGCAGGATGCCTCATCGACGGCAACGCGACGATGCTTATGCTGGTGCCGGTGTTCAAGCCTGTAGCTGCAGCTCTCGGGCTCCCCGAACTGCAGTTCGCGGTCATCTTCGTAACGATGCTCACGCTTGGCGGCATAACCCCGCCGGTAGGCATGTATCTGTTCATCGTATCGAGCGTGGACGGAACACCGCTCAATAAGTGTCTCAGGTGGGTCATCCCGTTCGTTATCGTGAACCTCGTCGTCGTACTGCTGATGGTCGCTTTCGAACCGCTGACGGTATGGCTTCCGAGCTTCGCAAAATAAGGTCTTGACCGGGTATCCCCCGGAAAAAGTATAAAACTGATTATTCTATAGAAAGGATGTGTGACAATGAAGAAAGTATTAGTAATCGTACTGTCGATCGTGATGGTACTCGGCCTCGCCGCATGCGGCAAGAAGGCTGAAACTCCCGCACCCGCTCCTTCGGCTCCGGCTCCGGCAGCGCCTGCTACGAGTCCCTCGACTCCGGCTCCGGCTGCTCCGGCCAGCAACGATCCCTTTGCTGATCTTGACCCGATCACGATCATCATCGGAGACACCGTAGCAGAGACCGAAGACGGCACCAAGGCAGGCCTTGCGTTCTGCCAGGACGTCACCGAAAAGACCGACGGAAAGATCACCTTTGAGTATAAGGCAAGCGGACAGCTCGGTTCCGGCGCGGAAATGACCGAAGCCATGAGCCTCGGCCAGCTGGATTTCGCTCGTCTCGACTACAGCTACTTCGACGCTTACGCTCCCGAAGCGCAGCTCGTATTCGAGCCTTTCCTCATCAGCGACTATGAGCACTTCGAGCGCATTCTCGCAGGCGAAGGCGTCGCCAATGTCGAAGCCAAGATGGAAGGCTACGGGATCAAGGTCCTCGACTACGTGACCGCAGGCTTCCGATGCATCACCTCCAAGGACAAGATCACCAAGCTCGCTGACTGCAAGAACTACCTGCTCCGCAGCCCCGGCACCCAGATCTACCTTGACACCTTCAACATGATGGGCTTCAAACCGGTCGTTATCGCTTACAACGAAGTTTACAATGCTCTCCAGTCCGGTCTTGCCAACGGCTGCGACAACTCCGTCACCACCATCAACGACCAGGAGATCTACAAGATCACCCCGTACGTCTGCAAGCTCGACCACATGATGTCCTTCACCGAGTACTGCGTCAACACCGACTGGTGGGCTAAGCTCCCCGATGCCTACAAGCAGGTCATCGAAGAGTGCATGACCGCAAGATGCTCCGCTCAGAGATCCGGCCACAAGGCAGTTCAGCAGGCTTACTACGACAACATGGCCAAGAACGGCGCCACCATTACCGAATGGGACGACAGACAGGAACTCTATGATCTCTTCTCCGATTACTGGCAGAACTTCGCCGACGGACTCGGCGGCGACGCTCCGGCCTTCCTCGCAGAGATCAGAAAGCTCAAGTAATCAACAAGGAGAAACAATATGGATAATACCGGACGTGCTGCTCTCGTGACCGGTTCCTCGAGAGGTATCGGCGCGGGCATCGTAAAGGGTATGGCAGCTGAAGGATATTCGTATATCGGCATCAACTATTCCACCGACCTCGAAGGCGCTCAGCAGACTCTCGAAGAGGTGAGGGCGCTCGGCGCTGAAGCGGAGATCTTTCAGGCTGACGTTTCCAAAAAAGAGGAAGCAGAGAAACTGATAAACGCGTTCATCGAACGCTTCGGAAAGATCGACGTGCTCGTCAACAACGCCGGCGGAGCGCTTACCGTGCCTCCCGGAAAGTTCGACGAGATGCCCCTTTCGTACTGGGACAGCCAGATCGCGCTCAACCTCAGCGCAGCCGCGTATTGCTCGCATTTCGCGCTCAAGGACATGAAGGCGAAGGGCACCAAGGGCGTCATCATCAACACCGGTTCCATCATGGGCTGGGGCGGCTGGAACGCCAGAAAACTGTTCCCGTACCAGATGGCAAAGCGCGGCCTCATGAGCTTCGCCGAGGCTCTGGGCAACGAGTGCGCGCCTTACGGAATACGCGTCAACAACGTCGCTCCGGGCTTCATCATCACCCCGAGGACGCTCTGGCGCTATACCGATGAGGAGCGCGCGAGGGCTCTCGAGAAGATCCCCATCGGGTTCTTCGGCGAGCCTAAGGATATCGCTAACGCCGTCATATTCCTGGCGGATAACGAGAAGGCGAGATTCATCGTGGGCCAGACCCTGCTCGTCGACGGCGGACAGAAGGACGACCTCGAAAGAACCGTTTAGTGACTATCTCCTAAAAGCAGCGGCGCGGGCCTTTTGCGGCCTGCGCCTGCTGCTGTATTTTTAACGTATGAGGAGTTCTGAAATGAACGAAGACGCATACAGGACCGGAAGACCCGGTTTTGAAGAAATCGAGGACGGCCTGTATCTGCTGAAGTCGCCTTTCGCGACTATCTGGAGCGGAGTGTTTCTCGTGCGCGGATCGCTGAACGTCCTTGTTGACAGCGGCTGCAGCGCGGAAGTGGCCGACGGTGTCATAATGCCTGCTCTTGAAGATATCGGTATTGCCCCCGAAGAGATCAAGTGGGTGATCAATACGCATTCGCACGGCGACCATGTCAACGGCAATACAAGGCTTCTTGAGCGCACCGGAGCGCTTCTTGCGGCGTACAAGGTCGTGGCCGAAAAGCTGTCCGACCCGCTTCCATATAACAGGGCGACCCGCTGCACCTATCCTGAATACAGCCCGGCTCCGGCTGATTACATCGCCCCGCAGGAGGCCGACCTTGTGCTGAACGAATACGATGTGCTTGCCGGAAGGCTTAAGATATTCGCTACCCCGGGGCACGACAGCTGCTGCATCTCGCTGCTCGACCTTAAAACGAATTCCCTGATCGTGGGTGATTCGATGCAGTTCCTCGGGACCAACGAGAACGGGGGCATGGAGCTCGCGTTCTATAAGGATCTGGACGCATATAAAGGCAGCCTCGCGAAGATCAGGTCCATCGGGGCTTCGAACATATTCGCGAGCCACGATTACCTGCCTGCAGGCTACAGTTTTAAGGGAAAAGACGAAGTCAAAAGAGCGATCGACATCTGCGAAGACGCGGTCGCGACCTTTAGCCGCAACGTAAAAAAACTGATGGACGAAGGCGTAACTGAGCTCCCGGACATCGCCCGCGGGCTCATCCACATGTGCGGCGCCGAGGAGTCGGCTTATCTGTTCTCAAGCATGTTCACAGCCGCGGGTCACGTCGAGGAGATAAGGCGCGCTAGCCGATGATCTTCACGTCCGGGCGGTTCTCTTTAAGCCAGTCGAGCACGGGCGTTTTGTACCGGTCGGCGACCGAGAGAGTGAAGCCGCCGGTGTCGGAAGAGATGAAGTTCAGGCTGTTTTTAAGGTCTCTGACGACCACTATGCTGTTCCAGGCGGCGCGCACTGTCGTGCCGCCTTCTTTTGAAATTTCGATGCCGTTTTCGTCGAGCGTCAGCGCGGAGGGCTTCCATTCGTCGCACAGGCTCCTGAAGGCCCTTTTCAGCCCGATGAGATATGCGGCGCACATGAAAGCAACGACTGCGAGCAGCGCTATGGCGACGAAGTCCAGGGTCTTGAAGCCCCAGGCGAAGCCCATCACCAGAAGTATCACTATGAATGCCGCGCAGAGTATAAGATCAATGAGATAGGACCTGAAATAGTCCTTTATTTTCCCGTCGGGGCGCTGGATCAGCTTTCTCGCCTGCGCCGCCACGTTGACGGTCTCTTTATAGAATGCGTCGTTGCCTTTTTCGTTTATCTCAATCTTCATATTTAACTCCTTTATGCAGGCCCTGCGCGTGATCTGCGGGCCTTATCTGTAAATATTTTACTTGACCGGTTGCCCGTTCGCAAGTGCTTTGTTCGCCCGCCGGCGCGCTGCGGGCGGTTTTATTATGTGAAAAAGAGTTTTAATTATTAAAATTTTGCTGATAGCATATCCATACAGTCATATATTATAATCAGGGAAGGAAGGGCGCCCTCCTTCGGAAAGGATCAAAGCTATGGATCACAGGACTGTAAGCTCAGATGTTTTGATAATAGGCGCGGGTATCGCGGGGCTGCGGGCTGCGTATGAGGCCTCGGTGGCCGGCTGCAGCGTGCGCGTTGTATCGCGCGGTCCGAGGTGTTCTGCGGTCATCGCGGGTTTCAACGCGCCTGTGGGGCCGGGCGACAGCGTGGAGCTGTTCGAGGCCGATATCAACAGGAGCGGCGACACCGTAAACGATCCGGTATTGGCGAAAGTTCTGGCTGCCGGAGCCTCAGACGAGGTGAGGTTCCTTGAGCGCGAAGGCTTCAGCTTCGCGAAGCGCGAGGACGGAAGCTTCGACCTGCTCAAGCCTCTTCACTGCAGCGTCCCGAGGCTCGTCAACTGCGGGACCGCGACAGGGGCGGAGGAGGAAAGGCTTCTGCTGGAAAAACTCGAGGAGCGCGGCGTGGCCGTAGACGCTCCCGTAAGCATAATAAAGCTTCTGACGTCTGACGGCGCGGTCTGCGGCGCTCTCGGCGTGCGCGGCCCGGTCTCCGCGGACGGAGACGACGCGTTCACCGTCTATTCCGCGAAAGCCGTGATCATGGCCGCCGGCGGCTGCGGAGGCCTGTTTGAGGTCTCCACTTATCCGGGGGCAATACGCGGAGATTCAGCCGCGCTCGCATATGACGCCGGGGCTGAGATCACCAACATGGAATTCATCGACCGCGAGCCTCTGAGCCTGCTGGTCCCCGATGCCCTGAAGGGCGCTCCGCTGTCTTCGACCATGCTGTTTGCGGGCGCGAAGCTCACGAACGCGGACGGCGAGGACATCATTTCAAAGTTTTTCGGCGACGCGGCGGAGATGTCGAAGGGCGCTCTGTCGAGAGCTATTTTCGAAGAGATCGGAGCAGGCCGCGGGACTGAGCACGGAGGGGTCTGGTTCGACTGCCGCGCGCTCTCCCGCGAAGAACTGCTGGAGCATGAAAACTACCTTCCCGTGCTTGAGAAGAACGGTATAGACCTGAGCAGGGAGAGGGTCGAGGTCGCTCCTTCCGTGCATACCTGCCTGGGAGGCGTAAGAATAGACGAAAAGTGCCGCAGCACCGTTCCCGGGCTATTCGCCGCGGGCGAAGCTGCGGGGAACATTCACGGAGCCGGAAGGATAGGCGGCAACGCCGGGACGGAGGTCCTCGTATTCGGCGCTATAGCCGGCCGCAGCGCGGCGGAATACGCGAAAGATTCCGCCCTTATGGACGCGGCGGCTGAAGAGTGCGCAATAGAGGCGGTCGATGCGCTGTGCTCCCGTATCAAAAGCGGCGCGGCTCCCGCTCATGAGTATAAAAAAGAGATACGGCGCATCGTGTCGGAAGGCTTTCCCATGGTCTGCGGCGAAGCCTGCCTTGAAAGAATGGAACGCGCGGTCCACAAAGAGCGAGAAAAACTGGCCTGCGTTTCGGACAGTCCTTTTGACATCGCGGGCTTTGCTGAAGCGCTCAACATGCTCACTACCGCTGAGATCATCGCTTCTTCCGCGCTCGCCCGCAAGGAGAGCAGGGGCGTTTTCTTCCGCAGCGACCATCCAGGACGCCGCCTCGATCTCGAGAACATCAATACCGTCGTTTTTTTGGAGAGCGGCTGCATGAAAACTATACGGCGCAGACATCATTCGTGTTCCCTCACTACCGAAGATAAAGAGCTGATCTATCAGCTCGAGAACGGAGGCTGGTAATATGCTGTTTAAGGGATTCAGGCTCGAAACGGTCAATTACGATCTGCTCGGCGGTTATGTGAATTCTTACATTCTCGAGACGGAAAAGACCGTTTATATCATCGACGCGAACGTCGGCAGCGCCGAAAAGGAGTTCGCGAGGGCTCTCGAAAGCTTTCCGGTCAGGGAAAAGCCTGTAGTACTTCTTTGCACGCACGGCCACTGGGACCACGTCGGCCTTGCGGGCTGGCTGAAGGAAAGATACGGCGCAAAAATACTGGCTCCCGAGGGTTCCGCGCGCTTCATGCAGGACCCCGGATCCCAGCTGACTGCGCTCTACGACCGCTTCGCCAAGGACAGGCCTTTCAGCAGGGACATAAGTGAGCTCTATTTCAGGGAATTCGCTTATCCTGCGGCTCCAGACGGACCGGTCAAAGACGGGGACGTCTTCACTGATAAGGATTTTTCGCTGAAGGTCGTCGCGACCCCCGGCCACTGGGGCGACTGCGTCAGCTTCTTTGAGGAAAACAGCAGGGTGGTCTTCTGCGGCGACGCCGTACAGGGCGAAGGCCTCGACGGCAACGCCCCGTTCTATATCAACGCCGAAGCCTATCTGGCAAGCCTTTACCGCATAAGGAGCCTTGCGCCGATGTCTCTCCTCGGAGGGCACATGAGCGTGGCGGGTCCTCAGTCCTGCATGCAGTTTATCGGCCTGTCGGAAAAGAACTATTACGAGACAGACCGCTATCTGGGCGGCTGCGATCTGCAGTCCGGAGCCGCCGTCATCGCTGAGGATTACTGCAGACGTTTCGGCTATTCTTACGGCATTCACGCCGTTTCAGTTATATTTGCGCATATGGCGAAAAAGGAGAGATCAGATGCCCAGTGTCCATGATACCCCGAACAGCCTCAACCAATCGGTCTGGAGCGCCTGCGAGATACTGAACTACCTGACAGGCAAGGGCTGGTGCAGGCTGAAAGATATCGCGGAGGAGCTCGACATGGACGTTGCGAGGGCCCACAGGCTGCTGCGCACGCTCGTGCTTCAGGACTTTGCCCAGTACGACCCCGACACCCACAAGTACAGCCTGGGGCTCAAGTTCTTCACGATCTCCTATTCGATGTCCCGCGACGTGCTGGTGTCCGCCGCAAGGCCCCAGCTCGAATACGCTGCCAGCGAGCTCTTCGAGACCATCAATCTCGGCATGCTCGACAGCAACAAGGCCAAGCTCGTGCACGTGTACCGCGTGTACGGCAATCTTTCAACGAGCTTCAAGGACGTCGCTTTGGGCGTGAGCCGATACGTTAACGAGAGCGCTCTTGGCAAGTGCATACTGGCGTATCTGCCCTACGCGGAGCAGCAGGACGTGCTCAACCGCCTCGAATACCGCAGGCACACCGACAAGACCCTTATAACGAAGGCTGCGCTCCAGCAGGACCTCATCGATACTAAAAAGCGCGGCTACGCCTGCGACGACGAGGAGATAGAGCCCGGGGTGTTCTGCTTCGCGGTCCCGATCATGGATTCAAACAAGAACTGCATCGCCGCGGCAAGCGTTTCGACAAAGGCGGAACCTTCACCCGAACGCGCAAAGCACATGATAGAGGTCATGAAGACCGCTGCCGCAAAGATCTCGAAAAGTCTGTAATGCATCAAAAAATGAATAAATATACAAAAATGCATGCGCCGCGGCATATGGCCCGCGGCGCCTTAAATTGTTTTAATTTCCTATTGACAGCCCCTGGCTGCGGCTGTATTATAATGCAGTAACGATGCATTAAACCGCGAGAATATACAACATTTATTCCGTGGGTCCTCAAAACTAAGGAGACAGACATGAACAAAGCAGACATCAAAAAGGTCGTACTTGCATACTCGGGCGGGCTTGATACCTCCATCATCATTCCCTGGCTCAAGGAAAACTATAACGATCCGGAGGTCATAGCCGTTTCCGGCAACGTAGGCCAGGCCGACGAGCTCGAAGGGCTGGAGGAAAAGGCGATAAAGACCGGCGCCTCGAAGCTCTACGTGCTCGACCTGATGGATGATTACGTAGACAATTACATCATCCCGACCATGAAGGCGGGAGCCGTATATGAAGAATACCTGCTGGGGACCAGCCACGCGCGCCCCTGCATCGCGAAGGCCCTCGTGGATATCGCAAAGAAGGAGGGCGCCGACGCCATCTGCCACGGCTGCACCGGCAAGGGCAACGACCAGGTCCGCTTTGAGCTCGCGATCAAACATTTCGCTCCCGATATGCCTATAATCGCTCCCTGGCGCGAGTGGAACATCAAGTCCCGAGACGAGGAGATCGACTACGCAGAGGCTCACAACATCCCTCTGCGCATCAGCCGCGAGACCAACTATTCCAAGGACAAGAACATGTGGCACCTCTCGCACGAAGGCCTCGACCTCGAGGACCCCGCGAGCGAGCCGCAGTACGAAAAGCCGGGCTTCCTCGAGATGACGGTATCGCCGCTCGAGGCTCCGGACGTTCCCACGTACGTGGAACTTGAATTCGAGGCCGGCGTTCCCGTAAAGCTCGACGGCGAAAAGATGAGCGCAAAGAACATCATCCTCAAGCTCAACGAGCTGGGCGGAAAGAACGGCATAGGCCTGCTCGACATAGTCGAGAACCGCCTCGTAGGCATGAAGAGCCGCGGCATCTACGAGACCCCGGGCGGGACCATCCTGTATAAGGCTCACGAGGCGCTCGAGAGCATCTGCCTCGACAAGATGACCATGCACGAAAAACAGCGCCTGAGCATCACCTTCGCCGAGCTTGTCTACAACGGCCAGTGGTTCACGCCGCTGCGCGAGGCCCTGTCCGCTTTCGTCGACAAGACCCAGGAGCACGTCACCGGCACCGTGAAGCTCAAGCTCTACAAGGGCAATATCATCCGCGCGGGCATGACCAGCCCGTACTCGCTATACAGCGAGGAGTTCGCGACCTTCGGCGAGAGCGGATACAACCAGGCTGACGCGACCGGATTCATCAACCTTTACGGCCTGCCTATCAAGGTCCAGGCTGCCGTTTACGGCGACAAATAGCGGAGGCTCCAATGGCTAAGATGTGGGCCGGAAGGACCGACGGAAGCATGGACGCGCTCGCGGACAGCTTCAATTCTTCCATTTCATTCGATAAAAGACTGTACCGTGAAGACATCGCGGGCAGCATAGCGCACGCTGAGATGCTCGGCCGGGCGGGGATAATCACTCAGGCCCAGGCTCAGACGATAATAGCGGGGCTTCAGGGAATACTGAAAGATCTGGAGAGCGGGGCTCTCGCGATCGACGAAAGCGCCGAGGACATCCACATGTTCGTGGAACAGGTCCTGACTGAGCGCACCGGTGAGACCGGAAAGATGCTCCACACCGCGCGCAGCAGGAACGACCAGGTCGCCCTCGATATGAGGCTGTATCTGCGCCGCGAGGCTGAGGAGATAACGGAGCTTCTAAAGAAGCTCATAACGGCTGTCACAGATCAGGCTGAGGCCTGGAAGTCGGCCATCATGCCGGGCTATACCCATCTTCAGCGCGCCCAGCCCGTGACCTTCGGGCATCATCTGATGGCTTACGCGATGATGTTCCTGCGCGATATCGACCGCCTTAAGGACGCGGCAAAGCGCATCAACGTTTCGCCGATAGGGGCCTGCGCGCTCGCGGGAACCGCTTATCCGACGGACCGCAGGTTCGAGGCTGAGCTTCTGGGCTTCCCCGGGATCGCCCTCAATTCCATCGACGCGGTCTCCGACCGCGACTTCGTAGTAGAGTTCCTGTCGGCTCTCTCTCTCGTAATGACGCACCTCAGCCGGTTTTCTGAAGAGGTAGTGCTCTGGTCTTCGTGGGAGTTCGGTTTCGTTGAGCTTTCAAATGATTACACGACCGGTTCCTCGATAATGCCGCAGAAAAAGAACCCCGACATGGCGGAGCTCGTGCGCGGCAAGACCGGCCGGGTCTACGGCGACCTGATGGCTCTGCTCACCACGCTGAAGGGGCTGCCCCTCGCGTACAACAAGGACATGCAGGAGGACAAGGAGGCTGCCTTTGACGCGGCCGACAACGTGAAGATCTGCCTTGAGGTGTTTGCCGGCATGATCTCGACTCTGAAGGCGAAGCCTGAAAACATGCGCCTTGCGGCGGCTAAGGGCTTCATCAACGCGACGGACCTCGCGGACTATCTCGTCGGCAGGGGCCTGCCCTTCAGGAGCGCTTACAAGACCGTCGGCACCATAGTCGCGGACTGCATAGCCCGCGGGCTGGTGCTCGAAAACTATCCGCTCGAGGATTACCAGTCCCATTCGGAGCTCTTCGGAGGCGACGTCTACGAAGCGGTAAAGCTCGAGAACTGCGTCAACTGGCGTACGAGCGAAGGCGGGACCGCGGTCGCTTCGGTCGAGGCGCAGATAGCGTTCGTGCGAAAGGCTCTTGAAGAAAAATAGCGCATAAAATATAATTTATCCATCCCGAATGATTCTCAGTTTTTTCAGCCCCTGCAAAGGGGCTCTTTTTGGAGGAAGACGATGCCCGGACTTGTGATCCACGACCTGAGTCCCGAAGAATGGGAAGGAATAAAAAAAGACTATGACGGCTGGGAGACCGTTTCGGACAACGGAACGATAAAGCCCTGCATAGGCTGTTTCGGCTGCTGGAAGAAGACTCCCGGCTGCTGCGTCGTGAAGGACGGCTACGAAAACATGGGCGCCCTCATCCATCACGCGGACGAGGTCACCGTGATAAGCCGGTATACATTCGGCGGTTTTTCGGGCTTCGTGAAGAACGTGTTCGACCGCTGCCTTGCGTACGTTCTTCCGCAGTTTGAGATCTCGGGCGGCGAGAGCCATCATCAGAAGCGTTACGCCGAGGACAAGCCGTTCACGTTCATCATTTACGGCAAGGACCTAAGCGAGTATGAGAAAAACTGCGCGCGCAGGTATGTTGCAGCTGTCTGCGCGAATATAAGGGGCCACGTCAAGGACGTGGCGTTCCGCGAAGGCGAAGCTTTGCCGGCTCGCGAGGCGCCGGTACCTGCGGAGACCTCGGCACAGGAGGACCCCGGCAAAGCGCTGCTGCTCAACTGCAGCATGCGCTCTGAAAAAGGAAACTCCGCGAAGCTGTCGAAACAGCTCGCGGAGCGGCTTAAAACGGGATCTGAAACGGTCGCTTTGAAAAAGTATTCCGGGGACGTTCCCGGGCTTCTGGAGCGGATTGAACAAGCTCCATCACTCGTACTGTGCATGCCGCTTTATGTCGACGGTCTTCCCTCGCAGGCGGTAAGGTTCATGGAAACCGCGCTGCGCGAATACCGCGGCGGCGCGAAAAAGGTCTACGTTCTCCTGAACATGGGCCTTTACGAGAGCGGCCAGCTGGTCAATCTTTTCGAGGCCGTAAGGCAGTGGTGCGGCGCAATGGACTTTGAATACTGCGGCGGCCTGGGCGTAAGCTCGGGCGAGGTGGTAGGCGTACTGCTGAACAGCCTTCCTTTAAAAGCCGGTTTCACGAGCCGCATGTCTAAGGGCATGGACAGGCTCGCTGCCGCGATAGACGGCGGAGATTCCTGCGGCGATATCTACGCCGACCTTGCCGGGTTCCCGCGGCCGCTCTTCGTCGCAATCGCCAACAACAGCTGGAAGAGCGGCGCAAAAGCCAACGGCCTTAAACCCTCGGACCTGTACCGGCAGTTCTAGACGCCGGGGCTTCAGGGTCCTCCGCAGATATATTAACCTATCAATTCCGCATCCGCATGGCGCGCTATGCTTATCGCAAGCGCGCCGTTTTCAATTCCGACTATGAGCCTGTCGCCCATGGAGAGATCGTTCTCGAGCATGCAGCGGGCGATGAGGGTCTCCAGGTTGTCCTGGATGTAGCGCTTCATCGGGCGCGCGCCGAAGAGCGGGTCGAAGCTCTGGGCGATGATGAACTCTTTTGCCTTTTCGCTGACCTCAAGGCCGAGGTTCCTCTCCGCGAGCCTCTTTGCGACCGATGCGATCTGAAGGTCTGCTATTCGGCCGATGTTATCGCGGGTCAGCGGCTTGTACATGACTATCTCGTCGAGCCTGTTGAGGAACTCGGGCCTGAAGCTCTGGTAGAGCAGGGCTTCGACGGCCTTGCGCGCCTCGTCGGAGATGCTGCCGTCGGCGCTTATGCCTTCGAGCAGATACTGGGACCCGAGGTTCGAGGTCAGTATGATTATCGTGTTCTTGAAGTCGACCGTGCGGCCCTGCGAATCTGTGATACGGCCGTCGTCGAGGACCTGCAGCAGCACGTTGAAGACCTCGGGGTGGGCCTTTTCGACCTCGTCGAAGAGCACGACGGAATAAGGCCTGCGGCGCACGGCTTCGGTAAGCTGGCCGCCCTCGTCGTAGCCGACGTATCCCGGGGGCGCTCCGATGAGCCTGGATACCGAGAACTTCTCCATGTACTCAGACATATCGATGCGTACCATGTTCTTCTCGTCGTCGAACAGGGCTTCGGCGAGCGCTTTCGCGAGCTCGGTCTTGCCTACGCCGGTCGGTCCGAGGAAGAGGAACGACCCTATGGGTCTATTCGGGTCCGCGATACCCGCTCTGGACCTCAAAATAGCTTCACAGACGCGTTTTACGGCGTCGTCCTGTCCAATCACCCTTTTGTGCAGAATATCGTCCAAATGGAGCAGTTTTTCGCGTTCTCCCTCCATCAGCTTGCTGACGGGTATGCCGGTCCAGCGCGCGACTATCTCAGCTATCTCTTCTTCTGTCACGGTGTCGCGCACAAGCCTCTCGGCCTGGCCGTCTCCTGTTCCTGCGGCTGCCTTCTGGGCCTCTTCGAGCTCCTTTTCGAGCTGGGGCAGGGTGGAATAGCGCAGCTTTGAAGCGGTCTCGTAGTCGAACCTGCGCTGTGCGTCTTCGATCTGGCCGTTGACCTGCTCGATCCTGGCCTTGACGGCCTTGATGTTCTCGACGGAGTTCTTTTCAGCGTCCCAGCGCTGCTTCATCGAATCGAACTTTGAGCGGAGCCCGGTGAGCTCCTCCTCGATCTTTTCGCGGCGCTCTTTCGAGAGGGTGTCCTTTTCTTTTTTGAGCGCGGTCTGCTCTATCTCGAGCTGCATCATGCGGCGGCGCAGCTGGTCCATCTCGGTAGGCATGGAATCCATCTCGGTGCGGATCGAGGCGCAGGCCTCGTCGACCAGGTCGATGGCCTTATCGGGCAGGAACCTGTCGCTGATGTAACGGTCGGACAGGGTCGCGGCCGCGACCAGGGCTCCGTCGTGTATGCTTACGCCGTGGTAGATCTCGTAGCGCTCCTTGAGGCCTCTGAGTATCGAAATGGTATCTTCGACTGTCGGTTCCCCGACGAATACGGGCTGGAACCTGCGCTCGAGGGCGGCGTCCTTTTCTATGTAGTTGCGGTATTCGTTGAGCGTGGTCGCGCCTATGCAGTGCAGCTCTCCGCGGGCGAGCATGGGCTTGAGGATGTTGCCCGCGTCCATGGCTCCGTCGGCCTTGCCGGCACCGACTATGGTGTGGAGCTCATCGATGAAGAGTATGATGCGGCCGTCGCTCTCCTTGACCTCCTGCAGCACCGATTTGAGCCTTTCTTCGAACTCGCCGCGGAACATCGCGCCGGCTATGAGCGAGCCCATGTCGAGCGAATAGACGGTCTTGTTCTTGAGGCCTTCTGGCACGTCGCCGCGCAGTATCCTCTGCGCGAGGCCTTCCGCGATAGCGGTCTTGCCCACGCCCGGCTCGCCGATGAGCACCGGGTTGTTCTTAGTTTTTCTTGACAGTATCCTTATGACGTTCCTGATCTCGTCGTCGCGGCCGATGACGGGGTCGAGCTTCTGCTCCCTTGCGCGCTGCACAAGGTCGAAGCCGTATTTTTCAAGGGGCTTGCGGTCGTCCTGCTGCTGCCCGTACATGTTGTTCATATCCATTTATATCACTTCCTTAGATGAGCCCGACGCCGCGGTTCAGATAAGCCACGTAGCGCCTCTCAAGCTCGCGTTCGTTGTATTTGCCGCTCAGCCAGCCCTTCATGAGCTCGTCGAACATCTTGACGTACGACGAGATCGCGGCGCCGAGGTCTTCGTCCTTGTAGCTGCGGCCCCTCGGCAGGGCTATGGTGCGCACGAACCTGGAATCGCCGAGCTCGTAGCGCAGGGCGCCCGGTTCGTAGTATTCTGAGATGTAATTGTCTTCGAGCCTCTTCCACATCACGAAGAACCCCGCCATCGCCGTGAGCAGCGACTGGCTCTGCGTGCGGAAGTTGACCGTAAGCTCGCCTATAGCCTCTTCGGGCACGCGGTAGAGCTGCACGCTGTACCTTACCGTCGGACGGTATTTGTACTGAAGGCTGCTCTTCATCGACATGCTCATCTGGTTCGGCGTCACGAAGGGGATGAGCTCGCTGGTCTCGCTGAGCAGGCGTTCCATGCTGCGGAATATGCTGTCTATCTGTTTTTCCGGAGTGCTGACCGAGACGTAGTCGGCGAGTATCTGGTTGATGAGGTTGGAGCGGTTCGTGCCGGCCCTCGCGGCCAGCTTGTCTATCTCCTGCACCACCTGATCCATGAGGACCAGGCTGTAAAGGCTTTTGTCCATAAATGCCTCCTTATCGTTTTCTGCAATAAAATAGTAGCATCTACACAAAACTTGTCAAGCGAATTATATAAATTCTTTTGCGAGTTTTCTGTGAAGCTACTTTTTTGGGCGGGCGCAGAGGGCGATCCTAGACCATTTTGGACGGGTCTACGGTCTTGTCGAACTCCTCCTCGGAAAGGATATCGAGGGCTTTTACCGCCTCGCGCAGCGAGAGCCCGTTCCTGTGAGCGTATTTTGCGACTTCGGCAGCCTTGTCGTAGCCTATGACCGGGCTGAGCGCCGTCACGAGCATCAGCGAGTTCTCGAGGTTGCGCTCTATCACCGCCCTGTTGGGCTTAATGCCTTCGGCGCAGCGCTGCCTGAAGCTGCGCATGGCGTCGGCCAGCAGCCTTGCGGACTGCAGGAAGTTATATATGAGCACCGGCATGTAGACGTTGAGCTCGAAGTTGCCTTGAGAGGCGGCTACGCCTACGGTGACGTCGTTGCCGAGCACCTGCGCGCAGACCATTGTGAGCGCCTCGCACTGGGTCGGGTTGACCTTGCCGGGCATTATCGAGCTGCCGGGTTCGTTTTCGGGAATGATGAGCTCCCCTATGCCGCAGCGTGGGCCGGAAGCCAGCCAGCGCACGTCGTTGGCGATCTTCATGAGGTCGCAGGCGAGGGCCTTGAAGCAGCCGTGGAGCGCGGTCAGAGCGTCTTTTGACGTGAGAGCCTGGAACTTGTTGGGGGCGGTGACGAAGCTTTTGCCTGTGAGCGCGGATATCTGAGCCGCGACTTCCTCCGCGAAGCGCGGGTGGGTGTTGAGGCCTGTTCCTACGGCTGTCCCGCCTAGGGCGAGCTCGCGCACGGGCTCAAGAGCCGCGTTGACCGAAGCCTCGCAGTGGGCGAGCATCGAGGTCCAGCCGCTTATCTCCTGGCCGAGAGTGAGCGGGGTCGCGTCCTGAAGATGGGTGCGGCCTATCTTGACGATGTCCATGTACTCCGCGGAAAGCTTTTCGAAGCAGGCGCGAAGCTCAGCAAGAGAGGGCAGAAGGCAGTCTTCCGTAACTGTGACAGCCGCTATGTGCATTGCCGCGGGGAAAGTGTCGTTCGAGCTCTGGCCCTTGTTAACGTGGTCGTTTGGATGCAGGCGGGCCGTGCTCCCCTTTGCCGCGAGCAGTTCGCTCCCGCGGTTCGCGAGCACTTCGTTCATGTTCATGTTGCTCTGGGTGCCGCTGCCTGTCTGCCAGACCGCGAGAGGAAAGTTGCCGGTGAGCTTTCCGTCAAACACCTCATCAGCCGCGGCGGCTATGGCTCCGGCGCGCTCTTCGTCGAGGGTCCCGAGCTTCATGTTCGTCAGCGCGGCGGCTTTTTTGAGCACCGCGAAAGCCCTGATTATCTCTTCGGGCATCTTCTCCGTCCCTATCGGGAAGTTCTCGAAGCTGCGCTGCGTCTGGGCTCCCCAGTATTTATCCGCGGGCACTTTCATTTCGCCCATGCTGTCGTGTTCGATCCTGAATTCCATCGCATTTCCTTCCGGCCGTCAGGCCGCAGATCATGATCTTTCGAAAGTTAGAAAATAAACCCCGCCGCGATAAACAGCAGCAGGCTCAGCACGGAGATCACCGCGCTGTAAGGCAGCCTGACCTTCAGCACCTTGTCGGGGTCGCAGCCGATGGCAAGGCCCACCGAGAGGCTGTCGCTCGTGAACGGGCAGTTCTTTTCTCCCGCGATACCTGCGGAGCAGATGGCTCCCGCGCAGAGCGGCAGGCTGAGGCCCAGCGGCTGCGCGAAACGCATCGCGAGCGGGAAAGCTATAGCGTACATGGCCCAGGAGGACCCAAGCGCCATGGTGAGCAGCGTGAATACCAGGAAGAACACGGCGGGCATCAGATGCGAGACCGCGCCGAGGTCCAGCACGGTGTCGCTCAGGAAGGCCGCGATCGACTCCTGTTCGAGCAGGGAGGAGAAGCACATGGTCAGCAGATAAAGCAGTATGGGCAGGACCATGCCCTGTATGCCTGTGACCAGGTTGTCCGTGAACTCGTCCGGCGTCATTATCTTTCTCCAGCTGTAGAAGAAGAACATGAACACTACGGTCGCGACAAGGCCGCAGGCGCTGTCAGCCATGAAGCTGCGGCTGGAGATGCTCCTTATACCCAGAGTGCTCACCGCGAGCACTATCACCGGGACTATGAGGCTCTGTATCCTTCCCCAGATGTCGGGCTCCTCGGTTATCAGATATCTCTCGGACCCGGCCGGCCAGAGCTTTCCGCCCTCGCTGACCCTCTTTTGCGCCTGTTTCAGCATGCCGGTCCTCGGAAGTTTGTCGCCGCAGAACAGCAGCATCGCGATAACTGCCAGTATCGGGTAGAAATCGAGCAGCAGCGACCTGCACAGCAGGCCGAAGCCGTCTATGCCGGGAACCGTGTTGATGTTGGCGACGACAAATATGCCCCAGAGTGAGAAGGGGATGAACGCGCTCAGGCAGGTGGGCAGCAGACTCAACATGAGGGCAGAGTCTTCTCTCGGGAGCCTCAGCCTGTCGTTTACCGTGCGCAGGCTCGTCGACGCGCAGAGCATGTTGAGGCAGTCGTCTATCGCGGTGACCGCCATGATGCCTATCATAGCGAGCCTCGCGCTCTTTACGGTCTTTATCTTCGAGTCGGCGTAGCGTTTGAACGCCGTGACCGCGCCGCTGGCTTCTATAAGCGACGCGACGCCGCCCATCAGCGCCATGACGAGTATCGTGAACACGTTGCCCTCGTTGCCTATCGTGGCCATCAGGGAGTCTGTGTAGCTGACGATGAGCTCGCTGCGGTACAGCAGCAGGGCCGCCATCATGCCCGAGATGACCAGGGCTTCGAAGGTCCGCCTCGTTATCAGGACGTACACGACCATCAGCAGCAGCGGCGGGACGAATAGCGGGATGTTGATGTAGTTCGGGACGAGCAGCAGAGTGAGCGCGAAAACAAGCGCGAGCGAGCCGTACTGTATCAGTATCTGCTTGATACTCATCGGCGGTTCGTTCTCGCGCGGCTGGAGCACGCCCCTCTTCATGCGGGAGAGCGTGAGCAGCTGGGAATGCTTGTGCGAGACCTGGTCGTAGACCTTCTTCATCATCTCGCCGTAGATGCGCGGGTGCCTGTCGAGCACCTCGCGCATGTCGTCGTTGTTCAGCTTGAGCACGACGCAGCGGCCGTGCGCGCGCACGGTCGAGGTCCTCTGGCCTCTGGCTATCACGGCGTATTCCCCGAAGTACTGTCCTTCATGGAGCACGTTGATCTGCAGCCCCTCGCGGCTCAGCACTATGGCGGAACCTACGTCGATGAAAAACATGCCGTCGGCGTCGTCGTCTATCTTACAGATGTCCTGGCCGTCGGAGAATTCCATCGGTATGAGCTTTTCGTTTATCTGCGCTATCTCGGCGTCCGCCGCCTCGTCCGTGCCGAAGGCGAAAAAGCTGCGCAGATAATGTTCGTCAATGATCTCTCGCTTTTGCATGGTCTTTGCTGCTGTGTGGTTTGAAAGGGGGTCGAATTATTTCATGCTTATGAGCTCGGGCAGCGTCGCTTCGAAGTCGACGCCGTACCAGGGCTTCTTCGGGTTCTCAAGAGTCACTTCGATGGTGTGCGCGGTGTAGTCTGCGGCTATCCTCATGGCGTCGCGCCAGCTCATGCCCTTCATGAGCTCGCCCACGAAGCTGCTCGAGAACAGGTCGCCGGTGCCGTGGTAGGCCGCGTCTATCCTGCGGTTCTGGTAAACGTAGTACTCGCCGGTCGCGCGCTCGTAGCCCATGATGCCGGTCTTTCCGGCGCTGAGCGATACGCCCGTGAGCACGCTGATGCCCGCGCCGAACTTGTTGAGCTCGGCGAGCATCTCCTTGATATAGCCTTCGTCGTATTCTTCGCGGTATTCCATTCCGGTCATGAAGGCTGCTTCGGTGATGTTCGGGACTATGATGTCGGCGCAGCCGCAGAGCTCCGCGTTCTTCTTCACGTAGTCCATGTCGAATGCGGGGTAGAGCTTGCCGTTGTCTGCCATCACGGGGTCCACGATTATCACGGTGTCCTCGCCCTTGAAGTCGGCAAACAGCTGCTTGACCTGGTCGATCTGCTCAGCGGTGCCGAGATAGCCGGTGTAGATAGCGTCGAACTTCACGCCTTCGCTCTTCCAGTGGGCGGCTATGGGCTCCAGTTGGTCGGAAAGGTCTTTAACGGTGAAGTTCTTGAACATGGTATGGGTGGAAAGCACCGCGGTCGGGAGTATGACCGTCTCGGAACCGAGAGCGGAAATGACCGGGAGCGCAATGGTAAGGGAACATTTGCCCAGGCACGAGATGTCCTGGACGGTAAGTACTCTTTTCATAAGAGCCACCTCCTTAAAGTAATATTTTAACACTTTATTATACATCATCGATGCGCGCTACGCTATATAAAAACAGGCACCTCATTGTGTGTATTTTGTCCGCTGCGTTTGACAGCAGAGGGGAGGGTTTAATATAATAAAGCGTCAGATCAATTTCAGCATCGAAAGGTCACGTATATGGGTAAAAAGATCAGAAAAACGTTGTCGCTGCTGCTTGCCGCGGCGCTTGTGATAGGGGCCTGCGCGTCGCTTGCGGCCTGCGGAAAAAAGGAGGAGCCCCAGCCCGCCGAACCCGCTCCCCAGGCGGAACCGGCCAAGCCGGATCCCGTAGTGGTCCCCATGCCTGAACCGGAGCCGGAGCCCGAACCCGAGCCTGAACCCATCAGGAACCCGTTCACGGGCACCGCGGTCGAAGAAGACCTGAGCGGCAACCGCCCGTTCGCGGTAATGATCAACAATATAAAGGTCGCGACACCGCAGTGGGGCATCACCAAGGCCGATATCATTTTCGAGGTGCTCGCCGAGGGCGGCATCACGAGGCTGCTGGGCATCTACAGCGATCTGTATTCCGCCGAGATAATCGGCAGCATCAGGAGCTCGAGGCCTTACTATCTCGACATCCTGCAGGGCTACGACGCGATATACATCCATGCCGGCGGCAGCGAGGACGCTTACAGCCAGATCGCCAGCCGAGGCATCAACAACATCGACGGCGTGCGCGGCAGCGGGGAGACCTTCTTCCGCGACCAGTGGCGCAAGCAGAACATGGGCCTTGAGCACAGCATGATGCTCCAGACCGATCTGGTCCCCGGATTCATAGAAAACCGCAAGTGGCGCACTGAGATAAGGGACGAATATAAGGAGATCATGAGCTTCAGCGACGAGGCGAAGCCTTCGGGCAGCAGCGTTCTGAGCGGTTCCGCCATAAAGGTCACCATGAGCAAGAGCAAGACCACGAACTTCGATTACGACGAAGAGACAGGCCTCTATCTGGTCAGTCAGTACGGCAAGCCCATGACCGACGCGGAATACGACAACGTCCAGCTCACCGTAAAGAACGTCCTGACCCTCGACGTGAAGATGAGCAATACCGGCGACAGCTACGGCCACATGAAGGGCAACTTCATAGGCGAAGGCACCGGCATGTTCTTCTGCGACGGGGCAGGCATCCCGATAAAGTGGTCCAAGACCGCCGCGACTTCGCCTTACGTCTTCACCCTTGAAAACGGAAGCGAGCTGGTGTTCGGCCGCGGAGCGACCTACGTCTGTGTAGTCGCCCCGGGTTACGGGAGCGTGAGCCTGGAATGAAAAGGCCTGAGCTGAAGGAAAACGGCATCAGGCCGCTGTATGACGCGAGATTTTTAAAGCTTTACGGGCTGGAATACGACAGCACCCCGCACGGCTATCTTGAGGTGAGCCGGCGCAGCGCTGAAGAGCTCGTCGCGCTGAAGAGCGACGAAGAGATGAGGAACGCACTCCCGGACGCCGTTACTTGCATAGTCATACTTAAGATCAAGGGTCAGGAGCCTAAGCTCTGCCTTCAGGACGAGTTCCGCTACCCTGCGGGACGGTTCCTGCTGAGCCCTCCGGCAGGCCTTATCGACAGGGCCGACCGCGAGAGTCCTGATCCGATGGTCACGGCCGCGCGCCGCGAGATACGCGAGGAGATAGGGCTCGAGCTTAAGCCGACCGACCGCGTGTTCGTCGCGGCACCGTTCTTTTACAGCTCGCCGGGCATGACGGACGAGGCCAACGGCATGGTCTGCGCCGTGGCGGAGCTCGATGAGCCGCCATGCCTCAACAGCGACGGCGCCGAAGGCATAGAGTGTTTTCAGAACTATTATCTGATAGACCGCGCCGAAGCCCTCGAAATGATACGCAGCTGCCGCGACCGCAGCGGAGCCTTCTTCTCTGTCTACACCTGGTGCGCTCTGGCCTACTTCGTCAGCGGCGCGTGGGAATAAGAAAAAAACGCCCCCGGAACTGATTTTTGTGTTCCGCGGGGCTTCTTTTTTGGTACAATTAAGGTATAAAAACTCAATTCAAAACTCAATATATACAAAGGAGGCACAGTCATGGCAATTCGTGTAGGCATCAACGGCTTCGGCCGTATCGGGCGCATCGCTCTGCGCAGCATGATAGAGCGCGGCAGTCACAGTTTCCGCATCTGCGGAATCAACGTGCGCAACGCAGACATGGATCTGATGGTCTATCAGATCAAGTACGATTCAGTTTTCCGCTATTTCACCGGCACGGTCGACCATGACGACACCCACCTCATCGTAAACGGCCAGAAGATCAAGGTCTACAGCTACGACAAGGCCGACGAGATCCCCTGGGACGACTGCTACGCCGAATATATCATCGAATCGACCGGCGCGTATCTCACCACCGAGAAGGCCGCCGGCCACCTTAAGAACGGCGCCAAGAAGGTCGTCATCTCGGCTCCTTCCAAGGATAACGTCACCCCGACCTTCGTGATGGGCGTCAACAACGAGTGGTATACGCCCGACATGGACGTCGTTTCCAACGCCTCCTGCACGACTAACTGCCTTGCCCCGATGACCAAGGTCATCAACGACAACTTCGGCATAGAGATGGGCCTCATGAGCACCATCCACGCCGCTACCGCGAAACAGAAGGCTGTAGACTCGCGCGGCGGCAGCGACTGGCGTACCGGCCGCAGCATACTGAACAACATCATCCCCTCGACCACCGGCGCGGCCAAGGCGGTAGGCGAGGTCATCCCCGAACTGAAGGGGAAGATGACCGGCCTAAGTTTCCGCGTTCCGACCGCGGACGTTTCCGTAGTAGACCTCACCGCGAAGCTCAAGACAAAGACAACATACGCCGACATCTGTGCGGCCATGGAAGACGCGGCGATGAACAGCATGAAGGGCATCATCACCTGCACCAAGGACAAGGTCGTTTCGAGCGACCTGACCGGCTTCCCCCAGCCGTGCATCTTCGACGAGAGCACCGGCATGATGCTCGGCGACGACTTCGTCAAGCTCATCGCGTGGTACGACAACGAGTGGGGCTACACCAACAAGCTGCTCGACCTCATCGCTTACATGAACAGCGTCGACCATCCGATCGGGGTCTTCACCGATATGAGATAGGGCGGGAGCCCGGCGCTGCCATCCGCGGAAAAAGTTAATTAAAGATCGCCCCCGGAAAGGCTCTTTCTGAGGGCGATCTTTTCTTTGCTGCGGTCGTAGTCTTTGACCGACCTGTGCGCCCCGGCGGTGCGGGGCGGCAGGAGCCTTCTGTTTGAATAGACGGCTTTCCTTGCTTTCTTCGACATCTTGTCGAGCGGTACGAACTTCTTCATGCGGGTCTCCTTTCAGCACGCTTCCTTCTGCGCCATATATGCCTCGCGCAGTCCGGCTATGTCGGAATGCAGCAGGGTCCCGCGTTCCTCGAGAGCCGCTGCCGTCTGCTCAAGGAAGGTCCTGTGCTTTATCAGTATGTCGCGGGTCCTGAACATATAGCGTTCGAGCTCCGCCTGCACCACCGCCTCGTTGCGCTCGATAAAGCTCTGGGACAGGTCGCAGATGGTATGATTGGAGACTTCCACCATGCCGAAGCCGCGCGACGAGTTCGTGCTCAGGTTCTCCCGTATCTGGTTGTACGCCTTGTAGATATCGTCGTCGCAGCCTCCGGCGCAGCTTCCTCCGCGGCCCTGAAAGCCGCCGCTATGCTGTTTATGAACTCCCCGTCCGAGGAATCGCGCCTCACTGTGAACGCCCTGAGCCCGCTCTCTTCGATGAAGGCCTTTGCCATGAGGGTCTTGCCGAGCCCCGGGTCCCCGTAGAGCAGCAGCCCGTGCGGCATAGACGCCCCGAGCTTTCCGTAGACCTCAGGATGGTGGATCATGTCGCAGATCTGCCTGAGTTCGTCCTTGATAGTCTCGTAACCGATTATCCTGTCAAATTCGCTCAATAAATACCTCCTCCGGCCGTCCGGCCGTTCTTTACGCTATGAGTATAGCGGAGCGCGCGTACCGTTAACAGGACATGATATGTCCGGGAGGAGCCGGAGCAATAAAAAAGGGATATCCTCCTTGAAGATATCCTTTGCATTTACCCTGAGCGCGGAGGCGATCTCTGCGACCGTCTCCAGGGAATGGATGTCGCCGCTCGTCCACCTTCGCACCGTGCGGTCCGAGACGCCTATCCTTTCCGCGAACTCTTCCTGGGTGATTCCCCTGCGCCTGAGCTCGCGCTTCAGATAACGCCCCACGTGGACCGACAATTCGTCGTAACGTATTATTTCCATACTGCCTCCTGCCCCTGAACGGGGCCCGTCTGCTGATATGTAAAGGCAGTTTATTATATACGGCGCGGCGGACTGAGACAATTACGCCTCCGTTAAGGCTGTATTACAGTTGTGCTACGGACAGCGCTTCGCTCTGCCAGCGCGCAAAACGCTCCGTCTGCTTTTCCATCTTCCACAGCTCATCGACCGTCATCCGCCATTCGGGCCGGAAGAACAGCCAGAAAGAAGACGCGGAATAGTCTCCCGAAGCGTGATACTGCGGGATACCTTCGCCCGCGGCGTCCATGCGGTTCCACCTGATATACCGGTACGCCAGCGCGCGGAAGTCCGCCGTCCCGCCGTCCTTGTAAAACGACGGCACGGGAACGCACGCCAGTATCAGCAGCGCGATAAGCGCCGCCGCCAGCCGCCGCATCCTGTTTTTCTTATAGCCTTTTTTGTTCCTTTCGGTATCGGTCACTGCTTCTGAAAAACGAGGCGGTCTGCCTTACTTCCAGCTTCCGTCGCCGAAGAACATCTCCTGCAGTGACGAAATGTATTCATCCGTGACCGCAGGGTCGCAAGCTGAGAGCGGATGATGTACCGGCACTACATTGATCTGAAACTGCGGTTCGACGATATTGTACCCATAAGAAGCGAGCAGACTCTTCATCTCGGCGGGGGTGATTCCCCGCATAGAGCTCAGTTCCTCATCTGTAATGCTTTCCGACGAAGAAAGCCCACACTGGTATGTCCCTTCCGTCATCTGCCAGACATAGATATAAAGACCGTTGTCAGTCGGGAGCCCCATGTATTCGGGGTACCTCGTAAAGATGCTTTCAATGTCGGTGCTTTCCCATCGCATATACTGCATTTTCAATTTGCCTGAGTCGGTCAGGCCAAACGCGACCTGCGAAGCATAATTGCTGAATGTGTATATTACGCCGGGTTCATCCGGGTCCGTAAAGAATTCGACGCCCTCATGCCCGGTGTTGTAAGACTGTTCTGCCGTAAGCGTTCCGGCAGAGCTGAACCCGTCCGGAAGAAAGGATTCGGCCATATGCGGAGCGGTAAAGAACTTGCCGCCTATATTAAGCATAGGAGCCATTGCGCCCGGGCTGCCTGCAGCATCGCTCTCCGGTCTTGCCGACTGCTCTGCGTTTGTGCCTCCGCATCCGGCAAGGGCGAGTACCATGATCAGGCAGATCGCTGTGGCAAAAAAATCGCTTTTGTGTCTGTGCAGGGCAGTATGTCTCATGTGTCACCTCCGGTCTGTGATCATTATAACATACTTCTTCCAGGTCTGTTCTCATCCGAAATACGCGGCCTTCAGCTGCGCTCTGATCAGATCAAGGTCAAGGCTTCCGTCGTCATTGTCGAAAGTCAGGATCAGGTTCTTTCCGAGTCTGATGCCGACGGAATCATAGAGTTTCAGCTTCCAGACAAGGTCGCGCATGTAATCGTCGTCATTTCGGCCTGCGTGCTCATGATAGATCAGTTTACCGTCAGGTCTTGCTCCGATGAAATCAGGCGAGCGCGTATAGGCTCCGACTGATATCGTTTCGTCGTAATGGAACGGGATATTGAGGGCATAGTATATTTCGACGATCAGTACCTCGGATTTGGAACGGCAAAGAATGCCATGCGGACCTTTGTGTATCTTGTGCTTGAGATGGGATGTGTTTTCGCAATAGGGAAGAGCCGCCCATTCCTCCGGACCAAGTCTGCCCGTTGTCAGCTCCGGCGGGAGCGCAAGTATATTCGGATCCCTCGATGGGTGAGGCCAGTTTGTCGATCCGTTTCTTCCTGTAAGAATGATATCTTCGTTCAGCAGATCAAAGTGTTTTGGCATAGCCGCAAGCAGTTCTTCCGGTTCGAGCGACAGGCTCAGGGCTGCGGATCTTTTTGCGATCCTTATGTTGATGTCGATCCGGCGGAGCTTCTCTTTCAGAAGCGCCTTATGTGAGAGTTTACCGATCAGCTCAGGGTCGCGTCCTATACCGCGCCGCTTCTTTGTGCCGTCGACATTGATGACCTGAAAAATTTTTGGCTTGCCGTTGACAACTGTTACCATGAGATCTCCCTCCGGACAGCGGGACAGCGATTTGTACACTAAACGGCGTTCCTTTTGCAGTTCAGTGTACGTTTTTTCAAATGCGCACAAGGGCTTCATGACGTGCTGCTCCTTTCATAACATTTTGCTTTGATTAGGCTGCTAATATTTAACAACAATAACACATAAATGTCAATATATTACATGCAAAATCAGGTAATATAATTAAAATATTTCGCCCAATGGCGTATAAAGCGGCATGTAAAAATATAGAAGTGCACTTTCTGCGCAGATTTGGGGTAGTTGGTGTACAAAATGTTGTCCGCAGCAAGATTGCGCTTTGGAAAGACGAACGGAAAACGGCGGGGGCGCAGAGGATTGGAAGAAGCCGAATGCGGCGAAATCGCCCGTGCGGCTGCGGGAGCTTTGTGATACAATAATCAGTAGTATGCGCCGGGGCGGGTCCGAATGAACAGCTTCGCTGCTAAGGCTCCGGCGGAAAGGACACTTTTCATGGGCAATACGTTTTATTTCGGCTGGGAAGTCGCTCTGATGGAGTGGCTGCAGGCCATGATGGGGCCGTTCCTCGTCAAGCTCGCTTCGTTTTTCAGCACTCTGGGCGAGCAGTACGTGCTGGTGCTGGTCCTCGGCTTCGTTTACTGGTGCTGGGACAAGCAGATCGGCAAGCGCATAGGCCTCAATATCATCATGGGCGTCACGTGGAACCCCATATTCAAGAACATCGCGCTCAGGCGCAGGCCTTACTTCGACAACCCGACCATCAAGTGCCTCAAGCCGGTCGAGGCGGACGCGGATATCTACGACATCGCCGCCCAGGGCTATTCCTTCCCGAGCGGGCACAGCACCAATTCCGTGATCGCTTACGGTTCCATCGCGTATTTCTTCAAGAATAAACTGCTGCGCGTCATATGCATCATACTGCCGCTGCTCGTGGGCATCTCAAGGTTCTGCGTCGGCGTGCATTACCCGACCGACGTGCTCTTCGGCTGGGCTCTCGGCGCGCTGATCGTGTTCGGAATGCCGTGGCTGCAGGGAAGATTCAAGAGCAAGAAAGTCTTTTACGCAGTCATCTTCTGCGTTTCGCTCGTTGGCTGTTTCTGGTGCAGGACTGACGACTATTACACCGGTCTCGGAATGATGGCCGGCTTCTTCATCGGGGACCTTTTCGAAGAGAAGTACACCCGTTTCGAGAGCACCCGCCAGCCTTTGGAATGCATCGTAAGGCTGCTTATCGGCGGCGGCGTGTTCCTCGCCCTCAACGTCGGCCTCAAGCTGCCGTTCCCCAAGGAACTGCTGGCTTCCGCGACCCCGCTCTCGTTCTTCATCAGGACTGCGCGCTACGCGGTGACCCTGTTCATCGAGATAGGCGTGCTGCCCATGCTCTTCAAGTATATAAAGTTCGGTAAGAAAAAGGCTTAGATCGGTGCCGGGACCGGCCGCATGACAGATTACAAGACCTTGCTCAAGCTCGCCAGGGAGGGAAGCTCCGAGGCGGTCTACGCGCTTTATACAAACAGTTTCAGGCACGTATATTCGGTGGTCCACCGCATCTGCGGCTCTGAACTCATAAGCAGGCGCCTTGCCGGCGAGACCTACGCGGGGAGCTTCCGCAACCTCGACAAGCTCACGGACCCGGCAAATTACCCTGTATGGATGGACAGGCTCGCGACCTACGTGGCGCAGAGCTATGTTGCTCGTGTGGCTCCGGGGACGGTTTTTGAAGAGACCGCCCCCGATTTTTCCAATGACGAAAAGGACATCTCCATCGACGTTATGAACACTGTCTGGGACGACGTGAACCTGCTGCTCTCGGGAAAGGCCCCCGATTACAAGGCTTCAGGGGCGGACGCGCACGCCGCGGGCAGGAACCCCGCGGGCGGCCTTGACGAATACGACTGGCAGGAAGACGAGGATGTCTGGAAGCTTCTCGCGGACGTCGGAACGCGCAGGATACTCAGGCGCGATTTCCTGCGCTACGCGATCATCTTCGGTGCGACCGCGCTCCTCGTGATCTTCCTGCTGCTCATCAACGGCGGAAAGCCTTCGACCAGGGCCTTCGAGTTCCCGAACGTGTACGAGAATATGACCGACGAACGCATCGCGGAGTTCGCGAACGCGCTTTCGGGAAAGCTATCGGGCCAGATAGGCGAGATATACAAACTCAACGACGACACTTATTACGTGGTCATCTACCTCAACGGAGAAGCGAGCGGCGGAGCCCTTGTGAGCTACGGCGACGAGGGGCAGGCTCAGCTGATCTCGGAAAGCAGCGAGGTGCTCAGCAGCGAAGAGCTCGGGGACGTGGCCTCCGACCCCTATCTTGACGTCAGCTTCAGGGGGAACGCGGTCAGCGACACCCTGCACAACGCAGCCGCGAGCGCGAGCGAGACCGACGCCAGGGCTACCGCGGACGGGTTCGCGATAGACGACGAGGTCGTCGCGAAGTCCATGGAAAAGGCCCGCGAGGAGAAGGAAAAGCTCAGCAGCGTGTTCAGGCTCACCGACGACGAGACTGATTTCAGCCTCATGCTGAGGATAATGTGCAGGAACATCGATCTCAGCAGGCAGATGAATATCAGCCTCGACAGTTCCATAGCCGAGATGATAGGCAGCGCCGGCGAGATTGAGATACTGCTCGGCGACGAGCAGCACACGATAAAGCTCTCGCGCGAGCAGCTGACTAAGCTCTGCGGCGCATACGGGAGCTTTGCCGTGCACATGCAGGCGGTCGCCAGCAAAACGTACGAGATAGGTTTCAGCGGCGCCGACGGGGCGCGCATAGACGAGCTCTTTGGAGACATGACCTTCACCCTGCCTGCCGACAGCAGGCGGACCTACGTGTTCGCCAGCTACCCCAGCGGCTCCGAGAACCGCGGGGGAGTGTACGACGAGGACCGCGGCACCATCAGTTTCCCCGTATATCTTTCGGGACGCTACGAGCTGATAGGCAACGAGGTCGAGATAAGCGACATGCAGGGCAGAAGCCGTGAAGAGATAGACGCGGCTTCGTTCATGGTCTCCATGGGCTTCATGAGCGCCGATTACGGCGGGGCCTTCGATCCCGACGGGCGGCTCAGCCGAAGCGACTTCCTGCTCATGCTCGGCAGGATGTTCCTCGCGACCGACGACAGCCTGAGCGCCGGCCTGAGCGACGTCGACGCGGGCTCTCCGGAATACGCATATATACTTGCAGGTCTGCAGGGCTCCATCATCGGAGGCTACGGCGACGGAAGCTTCGGCGGCGAGAACGCCATAACCCGCCAGGAGATGATAAGCATGTGTGCCCGCACCATGCATTACAAGCTTGGCACGGAGTATCCGCAGAACACCGCGCTGCAGCTGATATTCACAGACGTGCAGAGCATCTCGGAATACGCAAAGCCCGAAGTCGCGCTGGCGGTCAGCGAAAAGCTTATCGACCGCGGCGGCGCGCTGCGGCCGGGCGACGCTGCCTTGAGGCGCGAGGCCGCGCTGATACTTTACCGCATGTACAGAAAGGTCTACGGCTACAATGACTAGCAGGTTCTTCCTACTGCCGATAGCGGCGTTCGCGGCGGCCGTCATACTGCTGATAGTGCTGCCGAAAAAACTGAAGATAGTCCTGCTGGTGCTGATGGCGCTGTTCTTCTGCGTATTCGGCACCGCAGAGGCGCGGGTGATAAAGGCCGCGAAGGGGAACGCGGGGCCGGGAGCTGACTACGTGATAGTGCTCGGCTGCGCCGTCTACGGGACAGTTCCTTCGCTCGCCATGCAGGAGCGCTGCGCCGCCGCGGCGGAATATATGCTCGCTAACCCGGGCTGCACAGCCATAGTGAGCGGCGGCCGCGGGCAGGGCGAAGACATCACCGAGGCAGAGGCAATGGCAAAGCTACTGAAAGAAGCGGGCGTGGGACCCGAACGCATACTGCTTGAAGGCGAGGCGACCTCGACGCTCGAAAACCTGGAGTTCTCCCAGCGCCTTGCGGGCTTTGACCCCAAGTCTGAGCGCGTGGTCATCTGCTCGAGCGAGTATCACCTGTACCGCGCCGCAAAGAGCGCGGAGCGCCTGTTCGGAGCCTCCGTGGAGACCATCCCGGCCCGTCCCGGAGTGCTGCTCGACCGCATAGTCAATTACATCCGCGAAGCCTGCGGAGTGATATATCTCGGAATGTGGTGAAAGGTATGAAAAGCAAACTGGACAAGAAAACGCTGAAGGCTCTGGCTGAGGAAGCCCTGCGCATGCGCGCGGCTTCATACGTGCCTTATTCAAAGTTCCGCGTGGGGGCTGCCCTGCTGACCACCGGCGGAAAGATCTACACCGGCTGCAACATCGAGAACGCCGCCTACGGCCCCTCGAACTGCGCCGAGCGCACCGCCTTTTTCAAGGCCGTCAGCGAAGGAGAGCGCGATTTTGCCGCGATCTGCATCGCGGGCGGGCCCGACGGCGCGGAAGAGCTCGATTACTGTCCGCCCTGCGGCGTCTGCCGCCAGGTGATGTCGGAGTTCTGTAGCGGCGACTTCGAGATCATACTCGCTAAAAATGACAAAGACTATAAAGTATTTACGCTGGATCAGTTATTACCTGAGAGGTTCGATCTATGATGGATGTTAAAGACATACTCTCGAAATGCGATCACACTCTGCTTGCGCAGACCGCGACATGGGATGAGATCAAGGCCGTCTGCGACGACGGAGTGAAATACGGCACTGCTTCGGTCTGCATCCCGCCGTGCTACGTAAAACAGGCCTCTGAATACCTCGCCGGAAGGCTCCCTGTCTGCACGGTCATCGGCTTCCCCAACGGCTACAACGCCACCGAGGTCAAGTGCTTCGAGGCCTGGAAGGCCGTTAAGGACGGGGCTGACGAGATCGACATGGTCATCAACATCGGGGCGGTCAAAGCCGGCAATTACGATTATGTGCTGCAGGAGATACGCGAGGTGAAGGCAGCCTGCGAGGGCAGGCTCCTCAAGGTCATCATAGAGACCTGCCTGCTCACCGACGAGGAAAAGATAAAGCTCTGCGGCATCGTCACCGAGGCCGGGGCTGATTACATAAAGACTTCGACCGGTTTTTCCAGGGGCGGAGCCACCCGCGAAGACGTCGCGCTGATGAAGGCCAACGTCGGCCCGGACGTCAGGGTCAAGGCCGCCGGCGGCATCGCGGATCTTAAGGACGCAGAAGATTTCATCAGCTTGGGCGCCGACCGCCTGGGGACCAGCAGCGTTGTGAAGGCTATAAAAGGAAAAAGCGAACAATAATTACTCAGAGGGGCGTCTTGAGAGTCGGCACTTAGCGATTGGCGAGCCAAAGGCGAAGACAGAGCTTAGTACCGTTACGTCCGCTTTGCGGCGAAAGAACGAGCGGGAGCGTACCCGAGGAGTACACCTGTATCCACGGTATCATGGAAGCCTCCTATCACAAGCGGGTAACAGTTACACGTCTCTCCGTCCTCGCTTTAACAACATATTCTTTCTTTTCGATGTTCTTGGCGGTTACGACGTACTTGCCCGCGAGAACCTTGTCTCGATCTCCGACGGCAGCTTTGATCTTGTCGTTCATCTCGTTGTATTCCTTATAAGCCGCTGCCAACTCGCCCTTGCGGTCGATCAACGCCTCCAGCTCTCCGTCGTCGATGTCCATATCCGGCCTTTCGATAGAGGCGCTGCATAGGTGGCGCATAGTACATTCTTCGCAAACCGTGATATCGTCGCACGCAGCAGGAACTGTCTTGCCGCTCTCGTCAGCAAGGGCGGAATAGATGCGTTCACCTTTCTTCAGCAGCGCGTCGGCTCTGTCCCAGTCGAAAGGTACTTCGATGATTTTGATCTTTCCGGTCAGCTTGTTCGTCAGAACGAAGAAGCCTTTTTCCTTCTCGAACTTCCAGCAGTAAACCATGAGCTGTGAGGGATAGCCTCGTACGTAATAGCGCTTGCTGTTGTAGAAGTCCTCGATACTGTTCAGGCGCTCCCACTCAAAGGGGGAAAGGCCTTTGATCTCCGCCGGATAGAGCTGCCCGTCTTCAGGGTCCTTGATGCGGATATCCTCACGCCCGGTAATGAAGGGGTTTTCTACCTTCCAGCTGCGCTGCGTCGGCGTGACGATCTCCAGCCCTGCGTCTTTGAGCTTCTTGATCGTGTACTCTTCGACGCTGTTGCCGAAGTCGAAGATGTTCTGAAGACCTTCGTCATGAGGCTGCTGCTCGTCCCAGTGCTTGATCAGGAGATACAGATAACGCTCGCAAGGGTGTCCGATATTGGAAGCGCGAAGGTTGTTGACTGGGTATACCTTGATCTCGCTCTTCACGAAAGCGCTGATCTTGTCAGCGATATATCCTGCTGTAAGCATTACTGCGCACCTCCAAACTGATCATAGTATTCAGCGGGTGGGAAATCGTCTTCACTGTAAGACGGGTACTCTTCCGGCTCCTGTTGCTGCGCTGATTTTCTGCCGCGTGTCGACTGCTTTTCTTCCTTCGGCGTTACATCAATGGCTCCTTTTGCGGCCGCTTTCTGGCAGTTCATGCAAAGACGCCTTCCGTATTTGCTCTCTGAATAGCTCGCTACCTTCTGGGTGATCTTCTCGCCGCAGTTCTCACACACAAGGCCGCTGTCTTCAGCTTTGCCAGAGTTGCCACCTTTGCTGCCGGTCTTGAAGGTGTAGCCACCGGACCTGCCGACGTTGATACCGGCATTTTCGAGATCAGAAACATCGAGGTTACGCAAGCCGGGAAGAATGCCTTTAATGCCACGGTTCAGACAGTTTGTGTACGCTGCCCGCTTTACGTCGGCAAGGTCGATCTCATCCACGCTTTTCTTGTTCTTGCCGGTGAAAAACTCATCTGCGGCATTCCTCATACCTTCCGCGGTGATCGTCTGCCCGTGCATGGAAAATTCCATACGATAGGTGTATGTGGGGTAACCGTCCTTGTCGAGCTCCTGCTTCGGAAACCCGTCACAGATCTTCCAGCTGATACCGAAGAGGCGGGCGACTTTGCTCGCGCCGGTCTCCTGAAGATACGGCGTGCTGCCGATCAGCACCCAGTCCTTGCCGTTCGTGATCTTGAGAGCGGCCGCCATGATTTTGTTGAGTGCGCTGACCATTTTGTCGGCGCGATCTGCCATTACAAGAATATTGTCGTAGTCCAGCTCCATAAGAGCGTCGCTCGTCTCCTGCACGGTCATAATTTCGTTTTCTGCCATTTGTCATTCCTCCTACAGAATTGTCTTAATCGTCGTACTCTGCTTCCGTCCTCGCGTCGTCTATGCAGGTTTCGCAGAATACTTTTCCGTCTATGCGGTAGTAGGCCTCGCCCTCGTAGATATCCTCGCCGCACTCATCGCAGACGCAGTACACGCGCGGCCCGCGTCCGTCCGGATATCCCGTGAGCTCCATATTCCGTATCACGGGATGATCGGGGATATCATTCATCGTCTTCTTCTTCCGCATTTCCGCCGCTGGCGCAGCGAGAAATGCGCAGCACGTCAGATTTGAGATTGAAGAGCAGGCGGGGCACGACGCCGTACGAACTGAACGCGAGGTCGTCGTTGAGAGCACCCGAAGCGAGCACGACGCGGACGTCGTCGCAGCCGGACGGGCTACAACTCCACGGTGTCATGGTCCACCACCAGCGGTCAGGCTGCGGCATGATCTTTCTGTGCTTCCGGTAGAGGTCACAGGTAATGAGTGCTGCGATGTCCTCCGATGTGCCGTAGTCTGTCATACCGTCGTCGGACGTGAGATCAGAGACGATAGGGAGCAGGGCGCCTTCCGGGAAGGTTTCTTTTGCCCAGTCCGCAAGTCTTTCCTGAAGACTGCTACCACTCCAGTTATTGCGGTTGCTCTCGTCGAACTCTGCATCGAATACCGGAGCTGACGCGAGAGCATGGAGCTTATCGTCCTCAACGCCGAGGCATATGAACTCGATGCCTGCTGCCATAAAGTGTTCGCCATATGCAGGGATAAAGGTTTCTTCCATGCCGATAAGCCCTGCGAGGTGCTCCAGCTTCGCCGTCTCCTCCTCGTTTGCGTCCCCGAAGATCAGTGAGAGCTGATTGAGCATGATAGAGTTGTCGGCCATTTCCTCATGAATAGCCTTGATCGCCGCGGCTTCGTCGGCTTCCGCCGGAGCGCCCGGAGCTGCCGCCTCATACAGACGCAACCATTTTGTCAGCGCCTTCTGAAGTTCGCTGCACTCTTCAATGGCAACGACGGCCTGCGCCTTGTTGCCGAACTTTGCGATAGCGCCCTCTAAAATCTTAGCTTCGCGTTCCTGTGTCATTCCTGTCATAATTGATCTCCTTCCGCCGCTTTAATGCGGTCTTTAAGATGTTTTTCCTGTGCAAGCAGGGCAAGCGCCCTGTGATGCGTTTGATTGAGCTGCCTGCGGATATCGGTTACATCGTCGCTGCGGTAATATCCGCTGCCGCCCTGATCGTTGATGATCACGAGGCCTTCGCGCCGGGCGAGGCTTACCGCCTGTCGCATTTTCCGATCTGATAGATTGAGCTTGTTCGCAAGCGCTTCGCGGCTGATCGCGTTCGTTCTTCCGAACGGCACGATGTCGGCGAGCTGGGCCGTAATCGGGCTGATTTTGCTGTTTACTGCCGGAATGACGGATAACTCAAGCTCGCCATAAAGTTCTCTCCTGCCGACTTGCAAGGCCGTTTCAAGGCCTTTTAAGACCGCCTCCGTCGGAAAGCACACTTCCTGTTCAAAACGGCTTACCATTCCCACGTCGATACGCGGGTCGTACTGGCGAAGTATCTGCGACAGCTGCGGCTGTGTCATTCCGAGAGCGAGCCGATGTTCTTTAATGCTGTTCATCGCTACCCTCCGTTTCTTCCTCGTCTGTCTGCTGGAAGTCGAACGCTTTCTTGTGGTATGCGTAAGCGGCAAAGGCCGCTATGAGCAACAGGTAAAAGATCACTCCCTGCCAGCTGATGTAGTTGGGGTCGAAGTTCATTACAGCCTCCTTCCCGGTCTACGCTTCCTTACACCTTGCCTGCGCGCGTTTTCCTGTACTTTGCGCTGCGCCAGCTCCGGGTCGTAAACCCTTCTGCCATATTCGTCAACATCTCCGGTGTAGCCGCGCTTCAGCTCGTCGTAGATCGTGGAAGGGTGTACGTTGAGTTTGATCGCAATCGCAAGGTTGCTCTCTTCGTCCGCGTACATCTTCGCGATGACCTTCCGGTCTTTAAGCGTAAGTCGTGCCACTGACTGCCTCCTTTCTCACGCGCTTTACGTGTTTGTACTGGTCGAAGACATAAACGCGCTCCTCACCGTCGATCGTGACTTTCGCTCCGTGAGCAAGGCAGTTGTTGCCCGCAATGAACCGGAGAGTATTCAAAGCCATTTTCCAGCTGGTGGGGTGCGCGTTCAGTTCTACGCCCGTGTCAAGGATGATCTTGTTCATTCCTGCCTCCTTGTCGCCCATAAAAAATAACCCTCGGACACCGTTCTGGTATCTTCGGGTTAAAGTATGGACTCTACAAAGGAGGAATTATTGTGAGCGTTTCCCTTAATTTTCACTTCATAGTGTGATAAAATAAAGCGTTACTGATCATATAAACATTATTACGGAGGTACCAAATGTTTGATAAGCTTATTGCAAAGGTAAAGGCTGAGCCGAAGACCATCGTCTTCACCGAGGGCGTCGACGCCCGCATCCAGGAAGCGGCTTCCAGGCTCCTCGAGGGCAAGCTCATGGGCGTAGTGCTCGTAGGCAACGTCGACGAGGTAAAGAAGACCGCCGCCGAGAGAGGCTTCAATATCGAAGGCGCTCAGATCATCGATCCGGAGACCTATGAAGGCATGGACGAGATGGTAGAGACCATGGTCGCTCTCAGAAAGGGCAAGATGAGCCCCGAAGACTGCCGCGCCAACCTCGTCAAGGGCAACTATTTCGGGACCATGCTCGTAAAGATGGGCAAGGCCGACTGCCTGCTCGGCGGAGCCACCTATTCCACCGCCGACACCGTAAGACCGGCTCTGCAGCTCGTAAAGACCAAGCCGGGCGCCCATCTGGTAAGCTCCTGCTTCATACTTAACAGAGAAGAAGGACCCGAAGAGCTCCGCACCATCGTCATGGGCGACTGCGCCATCAACATCGACTATCAGGACAGCGTCGACAAGGAAGGCAACGTGACCTTCACCGCAGGCGAAAAGCTCGCTGAAGTAGCTGAAGAGCTCTATAAGGTCGCTCCGGTATTCGGCGTGGATCCGAAGCTCGCCATGCTCAGCTTCTCCACCAAGGGAAGCGGCAAGGGCGGCACCGTCGCTCTCTCCCAGGCTGCCATCAAGGTCCTCAAGGAGAAGCACCCCGACTGGAACGCCGACGGCGAGATGCAGTTCGACGCAGCTGTTTCCCCGGTCGTAGGCCAGCTCAAGTTCCCGGGCTCCAAGGTCGCGGGTTATGCCAACACCTTCGTGTTCCCCTGCATCGAAGCGGGCAACATCGGCTATAAGATCGCCCAGAGGCTCGGCGGATACGCCGCTTACGGCCCGATCTCCCTCGGCCTCAACGCGCCCATCAACGACCTCTCCCGCGGCTGCGACGCGGACGAAGTCTACAAGATGGCCATCATCACCGCAGCTCTGTAGGCCATGGGTAAGGGACTGTTAAACGGACTTCGCGTCCTGGACCTCACAAAGGTCCTCTCCGGCCCCTACTGCGGAATGATGCTCGCCGACCTGGGCGCCGACGTGATCAAGGTCGAGCGCCCGGGCACGGGTGACGACTCGAGGGCCAACTACCCGCTCAAGAACGGCGAGAGCGGCTATTTTGCCGCGTACAACCGCAACAAGCGCAGCGTAGTGCTCGATCTCAAGGACCCGGCAGATAAGGAGAAGTTCCTTAAGCTCGTCGCAACGTCCGACGTCGTGCTCGAGAACAACCGTCCCGGCGTCATGGACAGGCTCGGGCTCGGTTTTGAAGACCTGAAGAAGGTCAATCCGCGCATCATATTCGCTTCGATCTCCGGCTTCGGCCAGTACGGACCCTACAGCCAGAGGGCGGGCTACGACATAATCGCCCAGGCTCTCGGAGGAATGATGTCCGTCACCGGTTATCCCGACGGCGACCCGACCCGCGCCGGCGCGTCCATCAGCGACGTCTACGGCGGGCTCAACTGCTGCATCGGAATACTCGCCGCGGTCTACAACCGCGAAAAGACCGGCGAGGGCGAGCGCGTCGACGTCGCCCTGGTCGATTCCATGGTCTCCGCGCTCGACGTTATGCCTATCTATAACACCATAGGCGTCGTGCCGAAGCGCATAGGCAACTGGTACGAATCTCTGTCGCCCTACGGCGCGTACAACGCAAAGGACGGCATGCTGGTCATCGGCGGAGGCAACGACAAGCTCTTCAAGCTGATCTGCGAGGTCATGGGCCAGCCCGAGGTCTTCGACGACCCGCGCTTCGCCTCCAACATGCTGCGCATTCAGCATAACAGCGAGCTCACTCCTTACATCGAAAAGTGGCTGAACACAGTCACCGTCGACGAGGCCGTCAAGGCCCTGCTCGACGCGGGCGTTCCGGCCGCTCCGGTCAACACCGTCGACAAGGTCGCGGCAGACCCGCACGTTGCCGGCGCGCGCGAGATGTTCATAAAGAGCGAGCACCCGGTCATGGGCGAATACACCGTGGTCGGCTGCCCGATCAAGCTCACGAACCACCCGGTCACCGAATACCGTCCGGCTCCCGCCCTCGGAGCGGACAACGACGAGATCTTCGGACAGCTCGAATAAGTGTTTTTGCGGCCTGCTTCACAGCAGGCCGCTTTTTTTATAAGAAAGGGAGACAGTATGAAGATCAAAGATATAAGAGTCCACATCATCAACGCCCCTATCGACACACCGTTCAAGTATTCACAGCGCTGGGTCTACGACAGGTCCTCGGTCCTGGTAGAGGTCGAGACCGAAGACGGCACCGTAGGCTGGGGAGAGTGCCTCTGCCACGGAGGCCAGTATCCGCAGATGGCCGCGGCCGTCATCGAGAACTGCTACAAACCTCTGACCATAGGCAAGGACGTATTCGACGCCGACTGCATCTGGGAGTTCCTGTTCAATTACGTCGAGGCGGTCGGCCAGCAGGGCCTGGTCATCAACGCCCTGAGCGGCCTTGACATCGCGATATGGGACTGCATAGGCAAGCTGCTCGGAAAGCCCGTGTGCAAGCTGCTCGGCGGCGTTTACCGCGACAAGGTGGAGACCTACGCGACCGGATTCTACCGCGTGGAAGGCGTCAAGTACCCCGAGAACGCCATCGAGGAGGCCCGCAGGCATATCGCCAACGGTTTCACCGGGATGAAGCTCAAGGTGGGCTTCGGCGTGAAGGACGACATCGAATATATCCATGCCGTAAGGGAAGCCGTGGGACCCGACATCAAGCTGATGGCAGACTTCAACTGCGCCTACAACCAGGGCAACGCCCGCACCATACTTTACGAGACAGAGTGCGACAGGCTCGAGTTCCTCGAGGAGCTGCTCCCTCCGGAAGATATAGAGGGCCACGCAGCGCTGAGAAACCTCACCGCGACCAAGATAGCCACAGGCGAGAACCTCTTCGGAAAGCAGAACTTCAAGCGCTGGCTCGAGGCCGGAGCCGCCGACATCTATCAGCCAGATCTCTGCACCGCAGGCGGCTTCACCGAGTGCAGGAAGCTCTCCGCACTTGCCCAGGCCTACAACATACCGCTCATCCCGCACGTCTGGGGCTGCGGCATAGGGCTCGCCGCCTCGCTGCAGTTCATCGCGTCGCTGCCTCCGGCGCCGCTGTGCATCGAGCCCATCAACCCCATGCTCGAGTACGACCAGTCGAGCCACCCGTTCAGGCTGGCGCTCATAAACGGAGCCTGCACCATGAAGGACGGCTTCGTCGAGGTCCCGATGGGCCCCGGCATAGGCGTGGAGGTCAACAGGGCAGTGATCGAAAAGTACGAGATCGCGCTGTAGAGGCATCTCAATGAATGCAATTCAAAGGGCGGCATGCACGAAGCATGCCGCCCTTTGACTATGAAGAAAGTTGATGAAGAACGATTACCTCATCACGAAGCCGCCGTTAACGTCGAGAGTTGCTCCGGTAATATAGTGCGCCTCATCACTGGCCAGATAAACAACTCCGTATCCAATATCCTTGTCATCTCCAAGATAACCGAGAGGGATCTTCGCAATGATGCCCGCCATACGGTCGTTTGGTGCATCTGTTCCGTGTACCTGTGCGATGCCTTCGGTAAGATGCGTTCCCGGAGAAATGGTGTTGACCGTGATCTTCTCCGGGGCCAATGTCCTTGCGAGGGTCTTTGCGAAGGAGATAAGCGCTCCTTTGGTCGAAGCGTAATGTACCTGTCCGAACAAGGCACCCTGATGAGCCACGATCGAACTTGTGTAAATGATGCGTCCGGCTTTGCTTTTTCTTATTAGAGGGAGGGTGTATTTTGTCACCAGGAACGCCCCTCCAAGATTGGTATTGATGACGCGCTGCCATTCGGCATAGTCGAGGTGATCGATGTCAAGCCCGCTGGTGGTGATGCCTGCATTGCTGCAGAGAATGTCGAGCACGCCGAATTCATTATCTATGGTCTCCGCCATGCGCTTAACATCCTCTTCGCTGCTGACATCAGCCTGCACGACGATGCAGCGCCTTCCCATGGCGAGTATCTTTTCTTTGAGAGCTTCCGCCTTTGAGGCAGAGCTCTCCGAGGTATAGTTAAGTATTACGTCAGCGCCGGCTTCAGCAAGACAGTAGGCCATGCCTGCGCCCAGACCGCGCGAAGAACCTGTAACGAGCGCGGTTTTTCCTGAAAGATCGAACATAACAGACCTCCGCAAGAACTAGAAATCGAATACGACCTTACCGGTCTGCCCCTTGGCGAAAAGCGCGAAGGCTTCGTCGCCCTGTTCTATGGTGAAGTGGTGGGTGACCAGCTGGTCGAGGTTAACGTCCATATCTACAAGGAAGTTCTGCAGATCTTCAAACAGGCCGAGCGGGCATACGTAAGAACCACGTATGGTCAGTTCTTTTCTTAGTACTGCACGTCCGTCGAATCTCCAGGAGGCATCCGCCGTCGGGTCCATATTACCTTCGGATGCGCCAGTAATGACGATAATTCCCTTTACAGAAGCGACGTCAGCCGCGAGCATTCTCATCTGGTCAGCACCGCAGGCAACAATGCCTTTCTTGACTCCTATGCCGTGTGTGAGGTCCATAAGGATCGCCTTGCAGTCTTCGGTCTTGGAATTAATTCCTACGTCGATGATTCCTTTGCCTTTAAGCAGGTCGAGCCTGTAATCGCTGATATCAATGCCTACGACTCTGGCTCCCATCTTTTTGCCCATGAGAGCCGTCTGCTGACCGAGAGCACCGACACCGTAAACAACAAGAAGATCGTTGCCCGAGACCTGGGCTTTCATAAGGGATGAGTATGCTGTCGCTGCCTGGCAGCCGAGGAAAGCGCCTGTGGCGAACGAAAGCTTTTCGTGGAGAGGCAACACGTTCGCTGCTTTGATTACGCAGTATTCCGCGTTGGAACCGTTGATCCCGACGCCCAGAGGCCTTCTATCCTGGCAGAGCATTGGCTCTCCGTCGAGGCAGTGCTTACAGTGTCCGCAGCCCTGATGATGGTGGAATGTGACCCTGTCACCGATCTTTACGTTGGTTACTGCTGAACCTATGGCGTCTACGTAACCTGAAGCTTCGTGACCGCTGATCGTGCCGATAGAGATGGCTGCAGCTCCTGCGCCTGTGGCGCCGAAAGCGCCGCTCTTCAGCAGGTCTGACGGCGCGCGGTAAAACATCATGTCTGAGCCACAGATGGCGCTTGCCATGGTCTTTATGCGGACCTCATCAGCCTTCGGCTCCGGAATGGGGAAGTCCCTGACTTCGGTCTTCATGTCGCCAATAAAAACTAAGCCTTTCATTTGTTAAAACCTCCGTTTCACTATAGCGTCTTATCTGAATAGCCTGTAGTGCTATTTGCTGTTATTGAAAGATTGAACTGACGCTGCGATCAGGTCTCTCGTCTTGCTGATATGCAGTGTGACGACTTGAGCAAGAGCGTCGTACGCTTTCATTTTCATTAGATCTGCGATCAGGTAGTGTTCACGGCTGGATTCGAGCTGTCTTTCCTTTGATACAGGGAAAACGTTTCTTGCAATATCTAGCGCGTTGTAACACTGAAGATAGATTTCTCGTGCGGTGTTATTGCCTGCCAGATCAAAGTGAAACTCGTGGAGTCTGCGATTCGTAGAATATGCCTGGCGGTATTCGCCTCGTTTTACGAGATCGTCGTATACGTCGCAGATCATGAGCCATTCCGCAAGGTCTTTTTCGGTACACTTTTTAGCCGCCTCTACTGTGATCATGGTCTCGATCGCGATTATTACATCGTAAAGATTGCAGATGTTTTTCGCATCTATCTCTTTGATACGGGCCCCCCTTCGGGGAATAAGTTCGATCAAACCTTCCGTCTGAAGGCTTTTGATAGCTTCTCTTGCAGGCATGCAAGACGTGTGGAACCTTTCGGCGACCTCTTCGATGGTGATGCGGTCTCCTCCGCGGAGCGTTCCTTTGATGATCTCTTCTTTAAGTTTCTGTTTGATCTCCTCGTAGGCCGGAGTCTTTGCCATTTATATACCTCCCTGACGCGTTATAGTATAAAGGTTTTAACTCTTTGATTATAACGCATCGTAAAGGAAAATGTCCCATTTTTTGATCAAAAACCGTGCAAAGCCTTAAATGATAAGGCTTGCGAGATATTTGATCATATTTTGCCACAGCGACCATTTGCTCTAATTCGCAATATAGCACCGTTTTCCCAGAAAATCAAGTGATTTTGTTAAAATAATATTAATCTTTCGGTATTGACATTTGATCATAAATTGATCATAATTAGCATAGTTGATATAAAAGGAATTGTTTGCTTTAGTGTCGGGAGGAGGGGTCTTTCGCACATGAAAAAGATCTTGGATCCTATCTGCAAAGGAATAGAATGGATACTTGCCGTTCTGATGGGCGGGTTCTCCATAATCATCCTTTTACAGATAATGTTCCGATATATACTCGGAACTCCGCTCATATGGTCCGAGCAGGTCTCCAGGTATATGTTTATTTGGGGCTGCATGCTTGCGGTTCCGCTGGTGTTCCGCGAGGGCAGAGACATTTGCTTTGATCTTCTGCGGCAAAAACTGCCGGTCAAGATTCAGAATGCTATCTTCTTTATAACCGACCTTCTGCTCCTTGCGTTTGCCGGGCTGTATTTGTATTACAGCTTCCAGTTCTGCGTTGCCTCAAAAGATCTGGTCGCTGCCGGCATACGAATAAAGACGGTCTATATCTATGCTGCGCAGCCTATTTGTGCGTTCCTGCTGATACTGGTGATAATCGAGGCTGTTATCAATAAGATAAAAGGCGCGAAGAAAGGGGAGGTGAAGTAAAATGCTGGCTACGATCATCATTATGTTCTTCATTCTTCTGTTCCTCGGTGTACCGATCGCCTACAGCATGGGTGTCACAGCGATGTATTACCTGATAATGTCGCCGACGCTTTCAGGAATGGTCTTCGCCCAGAAGGTATATACCGCAACCGACTCTTTCTCGCTCATGGCCATTCCATTCTTTATGTTTGCGGGCGACGTCATGAACGCTTCAGGCATCACTAACAGACTGGTGAGTTTCGCTCTCGCTCTGGTTGGACACTTCAGAGGAGGGTTGGCCCAGGCTTCCGTAGTCGCAGGGACCTTGATGGCAGGCATCTCGGGCTCAGGTAACGCTGATGCCACCGCTATCGGAGGCATGATGCTTCCAATGTTCGAAAAGGAAGGCTATGAAGAAGGTTTCGCGGTCTCGACCGTAGCTGCGGCTGCAGCTCTCGGCCCTATCATCCCGCCGAGCATCATCATGGTCATATATGCCAATACCGTGAATCTTCCTATAGGGAGAATGTTCATGGCAGGTATCGTGCCGGGACTCCTCATTGCAATAGCCTACATGATCCATATTAACTTCTATTGCAGAAAACACAACATCGTGGGTCACAAGAGGGCTACAGCAAAGGAGATGGGCAAAGCAACGGTCAACGCCCTCGGCGCCCTGGTAATGCCTCTGATCATCGTCGGCGGCGTGCTGTTCGGTGTATTCACTGCTACAGAAGCGGGCGTAGTCGCATCCGTTTACGGCATCATCTACGGTATCATAAGCAGGAAGCTGACCCTCGACATCATAATCAAGAGCCTCAAGAACTCGATGAAGGCTACTACGGTTCCCGTGTTTATCGTAGCCATGGCTTCTGTTTTCAGTTATCTGCTCACCATCGAAAATATGCCGACATATGTTATCGGCGCCATCACGAGTCTGACGGATAACACATATGTGATAATGATACTTGTCATACTTCTCGTTATATTCCTTGGTATGTTCATAGATGGCACTGCTATCGTAGTAATGTTCGTGCCTTTGCTGACCCCGATGGCAGCGTCGTACAAGATCGACACCATGTATTTCGCGATGATAGTGGTGCTCACGATAATCATCGGCGGCCTCACTCCGCCGGTAGGCATAACCTTTTACATTGTCAGCAGTGTGCGCGGAACGCCTCTCACAAGAGTCGTTCCAGAAGTCTGGAAGTTTGCGGTCGCTGCGCTCGTCGTGGTGCTTGCCTGTGTGTTCGTCCCGAATCTTCTGCTGGCAGTGCCGAACTACTTCATGGGAGCTTACGGGTTATAGGCCCGAGGCTATATTAAACAGCGTTTTTTAGGAGGTATCATATGAAACGTAGAACAGTTATTGCATTGATTCTTTGCTTTGCAATGATCTTCACGCTCGTTGCATGCGGCAAAAAGGCTGAGGCTCCCGCTCCGGCACAGTCCGGTTCGACTCCGGCGCAGTCCAGCTCAAGCTCAACCCCGGCTCAGCCGGCAGCTCCCGAAAAGAAAGCCGTAAACATCAAGCTGGCATCTTTCGAAGCAGCTGACCAGTCAGTTCCTTCAAGCTTTGAGGCTATGTGCCAGGCTATCAAGGAGGCTTCTGACGGCCGTATCACCATCACTCATTATCCTGCATCCCAGCTGGGAACCATTCAGGAACTCCAGGAAGCTTTGAGACTCGGAACGGTCGACATGTCACAGATCGATCCGTCAATGTTTGCGAACCTCCAGCCTGAATGGGGCATTCTGTCCCTGCCCATGCTTGTCCGCGACTTCGACCACTTCCAGAAGGTTGCGACTTCTGATCTCGTAACCGGCGAGATGACTGATTTCACGATCGCTGAAAGCGGCGTACGTATGCTTGGCATGTACTACAAGGGGTTCCGTGTATTCGACACCACCCGTTCTATCCGCACCTTCGCAGACCGCAAGAGCATCAAGCTTAGGTCCCCGGAAGCAGACCTTTACATCCAGACATTCTCCAGACTTGGCATGAGCCCTACTCCGATCGCATGGAGCGAAGCTTACACCGCGATGCAGACCGGCGTTGTTGACGGCCTTGACACAGTACCTGATTCAATCATGTCTCTCGAGATCTATCAGCTCGGAAAGTACATTACCCGTGCCAACCACATGGTCTCCTTCAACCAGATCGGTATAAATGAGAAGGTATGGCAGTCTCTCGATGCTGAGGATCAGGCACTGATCCAGAAATATATCGACGAATACACCGCTGCTCAGCAGAAGGAAATGTTCGAGAAGGAAGACGCTTACTACAAGAAGTTCGATGAGCTCGGATGTGTAGTCGAGGGATTCGACCCTGCCGAAGCCGATCAGGTCAAGGACGCGTTCCAGAGCTATTGGGATGAATACATCAAGGGAATGTCTCGCGGACAGAAGATCCTCGATGCTATTCTCGGAATGTAATCTGATTTAGTTATTATTGCGGCCGGCTTCAGGTCTCCTCCTTTAGTCGGCCGCGCTTTTCTAAAACGGGTCTGTAAATGGAAAGAGATATACCTGTATATCTGTTCACAGGCTTTCTTGCGGCAGGCAAAACAAAATATATTGCCGGCGCTCTTGGTGACCCGGAATTCTGCGGACGCGAAAAGGTTCTGCTAATAGTCTGCGAGGACGGTGAACTAGAATATGACGGTGAATTCTGCTGCTCTGAACTTGCAGTAGAACAGCCCGCAGCCGAAGCGGCGCTGACAGCGGAATATCTTGAGGAGCTGTCCGTGAGACATAGTCCTGACAGGGTCATAGTCGAATATAACGGCATGTGGATGACCGACAGCATTAAGCAGAATATGCCGCACGGCTGGAAAGTATACCAGGAGTTCTTCCTCGCAGACAGCGCGAGTTTTGTCATGTACAACACAAATATGCGAAAGTATGTATATGACAAGCTGAAGGACTGCAGCTGCGTTATATTCAACAGATTTACGGATGAAGGCCTTAAGAACTCCTTCCACAAAATAGTCAGGGCTGCGAATGTAAGGGCTTATATTTATTACGAAAGCCCGGACGGCGCATATTCCATGGACACGATCCAGGATCCTTTGCCGTTTGATAAAAAAGCAGATCGTATAGTCATAAAAGATGAGTTTTTTGCTCTATGGTATAGAGATATCGTCATGAATCCCTTTGATTATGACGGAAAGATCGTTACCATTAAAGGCCGCTTCAGACGGCTCACCGGCAGCCGGGACGGGACGTTTCTTTTCGGCCGGGATCTGATGGTCTGCTGTGCCGACGATATACAGTTTGCATCGTTTTACTGTGATACCGAAGAAGGCTTCGTTCCTGTTGCCGAATGGTATATTGCAGAAGCCGAAGTTGATCTGAGCCGTCTTAAAGACTCCAGAGAAGAGGACGGCCGTGATGCATGGAGTCTGATGAGGCTGCGCATACGCTTTGTTGGGGAATGCGAGGCCCCCTCATCTCCCGTAGCAACGTTTTATTGATCAAGAAGTGGAGAAAACAAATGAACTGGAATTATAAATTTATCTCCAGACTGCCCGAAAACTTTGACGATGACGACATACTGTTCATCAGACAGCTTGGTATTGATTACACCTATTACTCCCTTCCTATTGCTGATCACAACTATGAATCGCTCAAAAGAATTGTTGAGCGCATTACTTCCAAAGGACTTAAATTCGAATACATCCAGAGCAATCTGTTTACATTCAACTCAAGCATCGTGCTTGGAACAGGCGATCATAAAGGCACTATGGAAAAGCTCAAGGAGTTCATCGAGATCGCATCATCCCTTGGGATCAATGGTCTGGAACTCGACTTTCAGCCATTCTTCATTTATTCTTCAGGGATAGAGACCACCAACAGATGTGCGATCACGCGTACTACAGATCTTGATGTCATGTTGAACAGCAAGATTCCGCCTTTGGGCAAGCCGGCCTGGGTGAACCCTGATCATGACTCGCGGCGCGCTGAACTCGAAAAAGCGTACTATGCAGCTAAAGAGAGAGGCTATACCAAAGAAGAATTATGGGATAATTTCGCTTATCTGTTCGACAGCGTCGGATCAACCTGCGAACGCTGTAATTTCAAGATCTCGCTGCATCCGGCGGACCCTCCTTGCGAAGAGTCTATAGGGGGCGTGCCTCAGCTTATACACAGCTTTGAGGACTATAAGAAGGCCTTTAGTATCGCAGGCGACAAGGCCATGGCGATGACGTTCTGTTGCGGCTGCTGGCTAGAGGGTGGCAAAAAGTTCGGCGATCTGCTTGAGAATCTCGAAGAGGCTCTGCGTAATAACTGGGTCGACGTGCTTCACGTCCGGAACATCAGCGGTCCGCTGCCGCATTTTGACGAGACCTTTATTGACAACGGGTATTTCGATTATTATCCTGTATTTAAGCTGCTCGCAAAGTACAACTATCAAGGGTATATTAACCCCGACCATCATCCTATTATGGTTGACGGACCAAGACGCAGGGCGCCTCAGAGCTATGCGTTCGGTTTCATGAGGGCATATGCAATGAGGGCTGCCGCAGAAGAAAATGTGTGAAAAGAAGATAATCGACAGAAAAAACCTTATAGTTGGAGAAGGGCCTATTTGGGACGAGGTCAGGGAGCGTTTATATTTCATAGACTTTATGGGGCACGAGATACGCTGCCACGACCTTGAGTCCGGTTTGACTGAATCGATCACTCTTGATTTCGATCCGGGATGCATTGCACTTACTTTAGACGGAGATTTTGTTGCCGCTGCGGAAAAGGACATAAGACTGGTTCGCATGGATGGCACTTGTGAAGTCATAAGTAAAGATTTTGAGTTCAAAGGCGCACGCTTCAACGACGGCAAGGCGGGACCCGACGGACGTTTTTATGTTGGATCCAAGGGCAAACCCGGCGAAGCGGCATTCTACCGCATGGATCACGACGGCAGCATGCACATGCTGTTTGACGGAGTCGGGCTTTCGAACGGCCTTGGCTGGAACCCGGATTGTACAGTTATGTATTACTGCGATACCCGTTCAAAACTGCTTGAGGCTTTCGATTTTGACGCGGAGAACGGTTCGGTTTCGAATCGCAGAACAATATTGCCGCTGCCTCTTGAGGAAGGGCAGTTTGACGGACTTACTGTCGACGAAAACGGTCATGTATGGGTCGCTGTGTGGAATGGATACTGCCTGTTAAGGGTAGATCCGGAGCAGGGGAAAGTAGTTGAAAAGATTGACTTTCCCGCAGCGAAGGTGTCTTCCTGCGCTTTTGCTGGTCACGATCTTGATCATCTTATCGTTACAACTGCGTCTTATCAGACAGAACTTGAAGAGCAGCCTTTTGCGGGGTGTACCTTCGATCTATTGACGCAGGTGCGGGGTCTTACAGGTTTCCGTGTGAAACTTGATCTCTGAATCATCACTTTGCAGGGGGCAAAACTGAAGCCACAAACAGCATAATAATCAATATGCTGAACAGCGATTTTCCTGTTGAGCAAATAGCCAAACTAACTAATAGTACGGTTGATTATGTTCTCAAGCTTAAAGCTTCCAGACTGCTGATATGATTGGATTTTTGATACGTTGAAATAAAAGGCGGCACGCGCGTGCCGCCTTTTTGCTGCTTATGATCGAACCTTTACAGGGTGTCTGTGATGAGTATGTCGATGTCTTCGTCGTGGGCGAAGGTGTAGGGCATGCTGCGGCCGACCTTGTCGGAGGCGAGCAGCATTATGACCTGCTGGGCCTTGCGGATGACGGCCGCCTTGAGCTCGCTCTCGTAGGGGTTGCCGCTCGTGTAGCCGTTCTCGGGGGTGTAGCCCGAGGTGCACATGATCGCGATATCGATATTGATGCCGCGCAGCTGGTCGATGGCCTCGCGCCCGCTGCAGGAGATGGTGGTGCGGGAGAGGCTGCCGCCGAGCAGGGTCACCTGGGGCAGGCTGGTGCGCGCGACGATGTCGAGGGCGATATTCGGAGCCGCAGTGAACAGCACGAGGTTGCTGTCGGGCAGCATCCTCGCGAGCGTCATCACAGTGGTGCCCGAATCGAGGAATATTGAATGCTTGCTCTGGATGTGGGGCAGGGCCTTCTTGCAGAGCAGGAGCTTGGATTCGGTGCTTTCTATCTCGCGGTTCTCGTAAAGGTCTTCCGATGAGCCGTAATTTTTCTGAAGGTTCGCGCGGGCGCCGCCCCAGGTGCGGGTTATGGAGCCTTCAGCCTCGAGGGCTGCGAGGTCTCTCCTCAAAGTCATGCCGGAAAGACCCGGGTAAAGCTTCTGCAGATCTTCCATGCGGACGGTGCGGTGCTCTGTTATGTAGTTTCTGATGGCGTTGATTCTTTCGGTCTTCATTACTACCTGATCCCTTTCCTGATGGCTTATTGCTACGTAATATAGCATATCATAGGGGTTAATGCAAGGAATTTGAACAAAAATTTTTTGTGATTGAACAAAAAATGTTCTAAAACCATATTGACCGCAAACGCTTAATTTACATATAATAAGGCGTACGTATTGTTTATAATATTTGTTCATATTTTTGTAATATTGTTCATTTTCGGAGGTCAAAATGAGCCAGTACCAGACAATCAAAAGAAACGCGGTCCTTTTCCCCGAATCCGAGGGGGATTTCGAAAAGGCCGTCTTTGCGCTCAGGGAGGAACTGCACGAGCTTCTGATGGATTCGCCCGATAAGAAGGCCGAGATTCTCCAGGTCGCTCTTGACACCGCTGTCGATCTCGAGTCTTATCTCGCGGAGTGGAAGCTCAAGAAGGTCGTGGCGCAGGAAAAGATAGATCTCGCATCCGGCGAGCTGATCGTGTTCGCGAAGAACTTCGGGGCTCCCGCGGAGGCTGTTGAGGCCGCGAAGGCCGAGATCGCGTCTATAGCGGCAAGCTCCTGCAGGCGCTTCAGCGAGATGTACGACGAGGGCGCAATGTCTACCGTCTGGGGCCACGATTACGCTTCGGGCCTGGAGTTCTCGCTCAGGCGCGGAGCACGCTGGGTCACCAGCAACCCCTGCAAGATACAGCTCTACAAGAGAGACTTCCCCGAAAAATATCAGGCCTTCGTTGAAGAGATAAAGCGCGAGGTGCCTGAGGCGGATGCTTCGGTCAAGGCCGCGAAGATGTTCACCAAGGTCTGCGCCGTGAGCGCGAGGGCGCTGCGCCCCATATATGACGCGACCGGCGGAGAGTTCGGCTTCGTCTGCATGCAGGTGGACCCGCGCGAGATCAGGAACGCAAAGGCGATGATAGACCAGGTCCACTTCTGGTACAGGGACATGGCCGAAGAGCTCGGCGTCGAGATCCCCAACGTGGTGTTCAAGCTCCCCGCTGTAAAGGAAGCTTTCCCCGTGGTCGAGGAACTGCTGCGCGAGAAGAAGTTCAGGCTATGCATGACCCTCAACTTCACCGTCACCCAGCACGCCGCTTTCGCCAAACTGCTCGAAAAGAGCGACAAGCGCCACTTCCTTGTGATGATGGCCGGCCAGTTCGACGACAAGGTCGCGAATGAGCTCGCGGAAATGGGCTATGAGGACGCCAAGGTGATCGCGCGCTACGGCTCCGAGGCTGTCATGAGAAAGTCGTACAAGATGCTCGAGGACGCAGGCTATAAGAACCTGTCGATCATGTCGGCGGCTGTGCGCGGACCCTGGCACATAAAGAACTCCTTCGCCCCGGCGGGCAAGGCGCCGTTCTACATCACCACGGTCGTGCCGAAGATCCAGGAGTTCGACGCGAATCCCAGTGAGCTCAGCTCTGTGATATATGAACCGACCGACGCCAAGATGATGGAGATACTCGACAAGAGCAAACTCTTCCATCAGGCTTACGACGACGAGGGCATAGGCTGGGAGGAGCTCTACAGTTTCCCGCCGTTCGTCGGTTTCTTCGACCAGTTCAGCGCGGCCTATCAGGAGATAGAAGACGATTTCAGATAAGACGAGAGGTTAGAACAAGTAATGGCATCATACGTAAAAATGCCGCAGAAGGGCCTGTCCGAGGACAGCGCCATCCTGAGCAAATGGTACGTAAAAGAGGGTGACGAGGTAAAGAAGGGCGAACTGCTGTTCGCCATAGAGACCGGAAAGGCCACCTTCGACATAGAAAGCGAATTTGAAGGCACAGTGCTGAAGACCGTCGGCGCCGAGGGCGACGAGATAGCGGTCAAGGCGACCGTGGCCGTCATCGGAACGCCCGGCGAAGAGTTCAAGATCGAGGAGGCGCCGAAGACTGCGGCTTCGCCCGCGGCGCAGGCATCCGCCGCCGTCCCGGCGGCGGCGAAGGCGGCCGCCCCTGCGGCGCGGAGCGCCGCAGCCCCGGCTGTCAGCGAAGCTGAAGCCGGCGGGCCGCTGAAGATCAGCCCCCGCGCGCTTGCCCTCGCGAAGCGCAAGGATATCGACGTGCGCTTCGCCATCCCCAGCGGCCCGGGCGGCCGCATCATCGAGCGCGACATCGAGGCCATGCTCTTCACCGGTCCTTTTGTCTCCGAAGCTGCTCAGGGCATAGCCACGGGCGAGGAGATAGGCACCGGCCTCGGCGGCGAGATCACCACTGCTGACCTTTCCGCATTCGACGACGTGAAGCACAGCAACATACGCCGCATCATCGCGAAGAACATGCACGATTCCCTCGCGAACATGGCGCAGCTCACCCACAACAGCTACGCCGACGCGACCCGCATCCTGGCTCTGCGCGCCGAGTACAAGGCCTCGGGAGACCCCAACTTCGAAAAGATCTCCCTCAACGACATGGTCATGCTCGCGGTCTCCCGCACTCTGCTGCAGTTCCCAGAGCTCAACGCGCATTACTTTGACGACGAGATGAGGCTCTTCAGGACGGTGAACCTCGGCATGGCGGTAGACACCCCGCGCGGCCTCCTGGTCCCGACCCTGATGCACGCCGAAAAGCTCGGGCTCCCCGAGATGTCCGCGGCTCTAAAGAGCCTGGCCTCTGAGTGCCAGAGCGGCTCCATCGATCCGTCCAAACTCAAGAACGCGACCTTCACGGTCAGCAACCTCGGAGCCTTCGGCATCACCTCGTTCACTCCGATAATCAACCCGCCGCAGACCGGCATACTCGGCGTCTGCAACATAGAATACCGCGTGCGCATGAAGGGCGGTCAGCCCGAGTTCTTCCCGACCATCAACCTGTCGCTGACCTACGACCACCGCGCCGTGGACGGCGCTCCCGCGTCGAGGTTCCTGCAGGCTCTGGCGAAGAACATAGAAAACATAGACGAACTGCTATAAAGGGAGGCAATCATGATATATGACGTAATAGTCCTGGGCGGAGGCCCGGGCGGATACATCGCAGCGGAAAGGGCGGGCCAGGCGAAGCTGAAGACCCTGCTCATCGAAAAGCGAGCTCTCGGCGGCACCTGCCTTAACGAGGGCTGCATACCGAGCAAGGCTCTGCTGAGCAGCGCCAAGATCTATCACAACGCGGGCGAATACGGCGCGCAGTACGGAGTGCATTTCGGCGGCGTCAGCATCGACCAGCCGGCCGTGATACAGCGCAAACAGAAGGTCGTCAACACCCTCGTCAACGGAGTGGCCGTCAGCATGAAGGCCGCCAAAGTCGAGGTGGTGAACCACGTCGGAAAGATAAAGGGACGCGGGGCCGACGGCATCGAGATCGAAGCCGGCGGCGAGGTCTATACCGCGAAGAACCTGATAATCGCGACCGGTTCCAGACCTGCGACGCCTCCCATCCCCGGCCTTGAGGAGGGCCTGAAGAGCAAATTCGTCATGACCAGCCGCGAGGCTCTCGAGCTGCTCGAGATCCCGAAGCGCATGGTGGTCATAGGCGGAGGCGTCATCGGCCTTGAGCTTGCCGCGTATTACGGCACCGTAGGCAGCGAGGTCAGCATAGTCGAGATGCTGCCCAAGATTGCCGGCCCGACCGACGAAGAGATCTCCGCTCTGCTGCAGAAGGACTACGAGGCCCAGGGCATGAAGTTCTATCTGAACAGCAAAGTAGTCCGCATAGACGCGGACGGCGTCGTGTTCGAGCGCGATGGCAAAGAAGAAAAGCTCGTCTGCGACAAGGTGCTCTGCGCTATCGGCCGCAAGCCCGTCATCGACAGCTGCGGCATCGAGAACCTCAACATACTCACCCGCAGGGGCTTCATAGTGACCGACGACAGCTGCAAGACCAACGCGGCTAACGTCTGGGCGGTCGGCGACTGCAACGGCAAGTCGATGCTCGCTCACAGCGCGTACCGCATGGGCGAGGTCGCGGTCAACAACATACTCGGCAAGCGTGACGTGTTCCGCGGGAATGCGGTGCCCAGCGTGCTCTATACCAATCCCGAGGTCGCGAGCGTTGGCCTCAGCGAGCAGCAGGCTGCGGACGCGGGCATAGACGCCGCCGTGGTCAGGCTCCCGATGGCTTATTCGGGACGCTACATCGCCGAGAACGAGGGCGGCAACGGCATCGCCAAGTTCATCTTCGACAAGAAGTATAAGACTCTCGTCGGAGCCCACGTGATGTCGAACTATTCATCCGAATTCATACTCGCCTGCGGCGTGATGATAGCCAAGGAGATGACGGTCGATTCCATACGCCAGATCGTCTTCCCGCATCCGTCAGTAAGCGAGATAATACGCGAAGCGGCATTCGCCGTAAAGCTTTAACCGGGAGGTCAGCATGTCAAACAAACAGTACTATTCGCCTGAAGAGCTCAGGGCTCCCGGCAAGATAAGCTTCGAAGATATACCCGTGAACACCTACGCGAAGAGCGTTTCCGACGAGCTTGCGGAGGGCAATTTCACAAAGGAGGACCTGCTGCGCATCTACCGCGACATGGAGTACATCCGCGAGTTCGAGACCATGCTCATGAGCGTGCGCACCACCAAGTCCTACAACGGCATCGATTACACCTACACCGGTCCCGCCCACCTTTATCTGGGCGAGGAATCCGCGGCTGTCGGCCAGAGCTATCTGCTCGGCCGCGACGACTTCATCTTCGGCACCCACAGGAGCCATGGCGAGGTCATAGCCAAGGGCCTTTCCGCGATCCAGAAGATGAGCGACGCCGAGCTCGAGGACGTCATGAAGAACAACATGGGCGGAAAAGCCTATGAGGTCATCAAGAAGCACGTAAGCCGCGCGACCGTAAAGGAGACCGCGACAGCGTTCTTCTTCTACGGTCTCATGTGCGAGCTCTTCGGCCGCGAGAACGGCTTCGCCAAGGGCCTCGGCAACTCGATGCACCTCTTCTTCGTGCCCTTCGGCATCTATCCGAACAACGCGATCGTCGGCGGGAGCCCCTGCATAGCTGCGGGAGCCGCGCTGTACAAGAAGAATATGAAGGCTCCCGGCATCGTCGTTTCCAACGCGGGCGACGGCTCTCTGGGCTGCGGCCCCGTCTGGGAGGCTCTCAACTTCGCTGCCATGGACCAGTTCAAGACCCTCTGGCCCGAGAAGTACAAGGGAGGGCTCCCCGTCATCTTCAACTTCATGGACAACGGCTACGGTATGGGAGGCCGCACCAACGGCGAGACCATGGCCTACGGCGAGCTTGCCCGTGTGGGCGCCGGCATCAGCCCCGACCAGCTTCACGCGGAGCGCGTGGACGGCATCAACCCGCTGGCAGTCATCGACGCCTACAGGCGCAAGAAGGCGCTCATCGACGCGGGCGAAGGCCCAGTGCTGCTCGACGTGCTCACCTACAGGCTCTGCGGCCACTCGACCTCCGACCAGAACGCCTACCGTTCAAAGGAGGAGATCGACGCCTGGGGCAAGGTGGACTGCATCACCGAGTTCAGAAAGCAGCTCGTGGAAGGCGGCGTATGCGCTGACGCTGACGTTGACGCACTCAACGAACAGATAAAGGCAAATATCACCGAGATCATGAAGCTCGCAACTGATCTTGAGATCTCTCCGCGCCTCGACCTCGTGAAGGACCCGGACGCCATAGCGCGCTACACCTTCAGCAACGGCCGCGTCGAGAGCATGGCCGAGGGCAAGCCCGAGGTGCTCACCGCAAAGGAAGACAACGTGCGCGTGAAGAAGATAGCCGCCAAGGAAAGGGCATCCGTCGTGGACGGCCAGCCCGTGAGCAAGCTCAAGCAGTTCAGCTTCCGCGACGCCATATTCGAGCCTATCTTCGATAAATACTACGAGGACCCGACCTTCGTCTCGTACGGCGAAGACGTGCGCGAGTGGGGCGGGGCCTACGGCGTATACCAGGGCATGTGCGAGTCAATAGACTTCAACCGCCTGTTCAATTCGCCGATCTCCGAGAGCTGCATAGTCGCCAGCGGCGTAGGCTACGGCATGTGCGGAGGCCGCGCCGTGGTCGAGCTCATGTACTGCGACTTCATGGGCCGCGCGGGCGACGAGGTGTTCAACCAGCTCGCCAAGTGGCAGGCGATGTCAGCGGGCGAACTCAAGATGCCCGTGGTCCTGCGCGTATCGGTAGGCCGCAAGTACGGCGCTCAGCACTCCCAGGACTGGAGCGCTCTGCCCGCGCACGTTCCCGGCCTCAAGGTCGTGTTCCCCGCGACCCCGTACGACGCCAAGGGCCTCATGCAGTCCGCGCTCAACGGTACCGACCCGGTTGTCTTCTTCGAGAGCCAGCTGCTCTACGACAAGGGCGAAGACTTCCACGAGGGCGGGGTCCCGAAGGAAAGCTACGAGATACCCATCGGCGAGCCCGACATCAAGCGCAGGGGCAGCGACCTCACGATACTGACCATAGGCGCGACCCTCTATGAAGCGATGAAGGCTGCCGACATACTGTCCAGAGACTATGGCGTGGAAGCCGAGATCATCGACGCAAGGAGCCTCGTGCCCTTCAATTACGGACCCGTCATCGAATCCGTGAAGAAGACCGGCAAGATCATACTCGCCTCCGACGCCTGCGCTAGGGGCAACCACCTCAACGACATGGCTAATCACATCACCAACCTCGCGTTCGACTACCTCGACGCGCCTCCCGTGGTGCTCGGCTGCCGCAACTGGATCACCCCGTGCCCCGAGATGGAAGACCAGTACTTCCCCAACCCGGGCTGGTTCGTCGACGCGGTGCACGAGAGGCTCATGCCGCTGCCCGGCCACACCCCGGTCAACAACTTCACCAGAGAAGAGGAGCTCCGCATCGAAAACCTCGGTCTGTAAGGGCATAGCTTTATGAAACTGCAAACAGGCTTCGGGAACGGGACCCTTGAGTTCAGTCTCCCGGAGGAGAATCTCCTATTCAATATGAAGCCCAACCCCGTTCCGGCGGGGCTGGGCGCAGGGGCGGAGGTCCGCAGGGCTCTTGAAGAGCCTATAGCGAGCCCCCGTCTTCGCGATATCGTAAAGCCCGGCGAGAAGGTCGCCGTGATAAGCAGCGACATCACCAGGCCCATGCCTACCGCGAAGGTGATGCCCGCGGTGCTTGACGAGCTTTACGCCGCGGGCTGCGCGCGCGAAGACATCACCTTGGTCTTCGGCCTCGGAAGCCACAGGGCCCATACGGAGGAAGAGCGCAGAAAACTCGCGGGCGAACGCGCCTTCAGCGAGATACGCTGCATGGATTCGACTCCAGACGACGTCGTGCGCCTCGGAGTGACACGCCGCGGGACCCCTGTCGATATCACGAGGACAGTCGCTGAAGCGGACCGCGTGGTCTGCCTCGGAAATATAGAGTTCCATTACTTCGCGGGCTATTCCGGCGGAGCCAAGGCAGTGATGCCGGGCGTCTCCACCCGGGACGCCATACAGTGCAACCACCGCCTCATGACCAGCCCCGACGCGTGCGCGGGCAGGCTCGAAGGCAACCCGCTGCGCGAAGACATAGAAGAAGCCGCCGCCATGCTTGGCATCGACTTCATACTCAACGTGGTGCTCGACGAGCACAAACAGATCATCAAGGCTTTCGCAGGCGACGTCACAGCCGCCCACCGCGAGGGTTGCCGCTTTCTCGACGCCCTATACCGCGTGGAGATACCCGAAAGGGCTGACATCGTGATAGTCTCGCAGGGCGGGGCTCCCAAAGATCTCAACCTCTACCAGACCCAGAAGGCCCTCGATAACGCGAAGCACGCGGTGAAGAAGGGCGGAGTGATAATACTTGTCGGTTCCTGCCGGGAAGGGCTCGGAGAAAAGCATTTCGAGGAATGGATGACGCAGTCGCCGTCCCCGGAATATATGATAGAACGCATAGGGCGGGATTTCGTACTCGGAGGCCACAAGGCCGCGGCGATAGCCATGGTGCTGCAGAACGCGGACATTTACCTGGTCAGCGAGCTGGAGCCAGACTTCGTAAGAAGCATCTTCCTGAAGCCTTTCGCAGACGTTCAGACAGCTCTCGACGCCGCTTTCGCAGCCCAGGGTCCGGACGCCAAAGTCATATTCATGCCCTACGGAGGTTCCACGCTTCCGCATTGCGGCATAAAATGATATAATCGATCCAGTAGATTCAGATAAAGGAGGAACCTTCATGAAATACGCAAGCCCTTTACAGGAAGCCGCTGAACGCTGGCCCCAGACTCAGCTCTGGAACGATTCCTGCGGCATGGCAGACCTCAAGCTGGCTCTCAGCCGCGGCTGCACAGGCGCAACTTCCAACCCCGTCATCGTAGGCAACGTTCTTCGCCGCGAGATGGACCTCTGGGAAGACCGCCTCAAAGAGATCATCAACGTCGATTTCGCGAACGGCACAGAGGACGACATAGTCTGGCAGATCTCAAAGGAAGCCGGCCTGAAGGGCGCAGAGATGCTGCTGCCGATGTTCAAAGAGACCAAGGGCCGCAGCGGATGGCAGGCCATGCAGGTCAACCCCAGATATTACAGAAGCGTAGAAAAGACCGTGGCTCACGCCGCCGAGCTCAGCTCGCTGGCTGAGAACATCCTGATCAAGATGCCGGTATCCACCGCGGGCGTCAAGGCCATCGAAGAGTGCACCTACCGCGGCATCTCCGTCAACGGCACCGTCTGCTTCGGCGTTCCCCAGGGTATTGCCGTAGCGGAGGCCATCGAGCGCGGTTACAAGAGAAGAGAGGCCGAAGGCCTGCCCACCGATATGCTGCACTGCAGCTGCACCATTATGACCGGACGCGCCGACGACTTCATGAAGAGGCTCGTCGCGGAGCGCGAGACCAATATCACCCAGGAATACCTCGACTGCGCGGGCGAAGCTGTCTTCAAGAAGATCTACAAGATCTACCAGCAGAAGGGCTACCGTGCCAAGTTGCTCGTCGCGAACAACAACAGCCACTTCCTCTGGAGCAGGTTCCTCGGCGGAGACATACTCATGACCATCAATCCGCTCTGGTGGCGCCGCATGGAGGGCGCAAAGCTCGTGCTCCACGAGACTATAAACGAGGACGTCGATCCGCTGGTAGTCGAAGAGCTCTACGACAAGATCCCCGAGTTCCGCAGCATCTACGACGAGGACGGGCTCAAGGTCGAGGAATTCAACAACTACGGCGCGTTCAAGCACACCATAAACGAATTCCTTACCGGATTCGACGGAGTGCACGCCTACATGAGGGGCTTCATACTTCCGTAGTCTTAAGGAGAGTCCTGAGGATAAGGACAGAAAGGGCTCCGATCAGCAGGCCTGTAAAGAGGCCTGAGAGAAGGAGCACGGGAAAATAGAGGGCGAGCTTCGCGTTCTCTATGATGAGCATCGCGACCGCGAGCTGACCGGCGTTGTGGAAGACGCCTCCCGCTATAGAAGTTCCGGCCGGGCTGAAAAGCCCGGTCCTTTTTATGATATACATGGCCGTGAAGCTGACAAGGGCACCTGCCATCGCGTAAACGGCGGAGAAGCCGTTGCCGAAGAGCAGGGCGACCAGCAGCACTCGGGCGACGTTGACAAGAAAAGCGTAGCGCGCGCCGACCGTGTAGAGCGCGACGACTATCACGATATTGGCAAGGCCGAGCTTTACCCCCGGAATGCCTATGGGCAGGGGGATGAGAAACTCGATGTATGAAAAGATCAGCGCGAGGGCTGTGAGCACGGCGCACATCGCGATGGTGCCTGCCTTTGAACGCGCTCCCTGGCTGTTGCGCACGGGATCCCTGCCGGGCTCCTCGGACTGTTTTCTAATAGGAGACCGCATCGACGCCGCCTCCTTCCGGGTTTTCTATCATTATGACGAGATGGTGGGGAAGGCAGATTATCATCTGGCCTTCGCGGGATATTGCCCCGAACTCGACGCAGTCGCCGTTCGGACAGTCTGCTTCGGTCACCGAAACTTGACCGCCCTTTATTTCCATAGTATTATGACCATTGGCGGTCTCGAGCGTGACGGTGATGTCCTGCGACAGCGGCCAGCGCCCGTATTCGGCTCCGTCTGCGGTAACGACAACAGTACTGCCTTCGCCCCCGCGGAGCAGCAGCATGCCGCCCAGACCGAGCGCGAGAAGTATGACGGCCAGAAGTATATCAGCCTTTGTGAAAAGGGGAACCTTCTTATCCATGAAAAAACTTGCTATTTTAGCATTAACTCTATTATTGATTATATCACAGACCGCCTGCAGCGGCAAAACCGGCCAGGCGCAGCCTTCCGCCGCCTCAGATCTCAGCCGCGGCGAAGCCTGGCTGCTCAACACCTACTGCAGCATCACGGTCTATGAGCCGGGCAGGGAGCAGCTCATCGAAGACGCGTTCACCTATGCTTCCTCGCTCGAGAAGATGCTCTCGCGCACCGTCAGCGGAAGTTATGTGAGCCGTTTCAACGCGGCCGAAAAAGAGGGAGAGAGCACGCCCGAGCTCAACGGACTCGTCCAGCTTGCGCAGGAATACTACGAACTGAGCGGAGGCCTGTTCGACATAAGCATAGGCCCCGTCTCAAAACTCTGGGACTTCCAGTCCGAAGATCCGCAGGTACCGGACGCCGCAGCCATAGAGGAAGGGCTGAAGCACACTCAGAAGACAGGCGAGATCACGGTATTCGACTACAGGCTCCAGTCCTCGCAGTCGGACGCCCCGTCAAGGCCGGTGCTGCTGAAGAAGGACCCCGGCATCGAGATAGACCTCGGCGGCATAGCGAAGGGCTATATAGCCGATAAGACAAGGGCTTTCCTTGAAGAGCAGGGCGTAAGCATAGCCATCATAAACTTCGGCGGCAACGTGATCACTCTCGGTTCCAAGCCGGACGGCAGCCCCTGGCGCGTAGCGATAGAGCGGCCGTTCAGCGGCGAGGAAGACGTGCTGATCGACGAGCGCTCCTACGTCGGAGTCGTAGAGACCGCCGGAGCCAGCGTCGTGACCTCCGGCACCTACGAGCGCAAGTTCTACGGTGAAGACGGCACTCTGTACCATCACGTCCTCGACCCGCGCACGGGCTATCCTGTCGATACCGACCTGATGTCCGCGACCGTCATCGGCCCGGAATCCGCCCGCTGCGACGCTCTTTCCACCAGCTGCCTCCTTATGGGAAGCGAAACCGCCCGGACCTTCATGGAAGGCACGGACGGCTATGAATACGTTCTTATATTAAACACAGGCGAGATCATCGCCTCCGGAGGCGCGGGCTTCACGGCGGTCAAATAGCTTCCGCAGGATCGACTGTTCTGCGGGTCTCTTCTTTTTTTCTAAACGAACATGCTCCAGATGGGTATCGCTATAAGCGACAACAGCGTTGATGTCGCTACGCAGCCCACGGCGAACTCGGGGTTGCGGCCGTATTTCGCCGCGAGCACCGCGGTCGTTCCGCCGGCAGGCATCGCGACGAGTATGGTGGACATCCCCGCGGAGAGCGAGTCGGCTCCGATGAGTTTGCTGAACGCGAAGGTGATCAGCGGTATGAGCGCCAGCCTCACGGCGCAGAACCAGAGTATCTCCTTGTCGAGGAAATCGCGCAGCCTTATCTTCGACGCTATCATCCCGATGAGGAACATCGACATCCCGGTGTTGCAGTTTGAGAAAGAATGGACTGCTCTGTCCAGGAACGCCGGAAAGCGTATCTGGAAAGCCATTATGATGAGGCCTATGATGACGGCGACTATGCATGGATGTGTGATGAGCCTGACGAAGACGTTTCTCTTGTCCCTGGAGTAATATCCTACGCCCGCGGTCCACATGAAGACCCTCTGCGGGATGAGGAACATAGACGCGAGCATGGTCCCTTCGGCTCCCCAGAGCCCTTCGGCTATAGGCATGCCAAGAAAACCCGAGTTGGAGCACAGCGTCGCGTACTTGAGCGACGGCTGATCGTCTTCACGGCACCAGCGGAAGAGCAGGGCTCCGAGCAGTATGCAGATCACCTGATTGAAGAAGGATATCCCCAGGATGTACATGGAGCTCTTCAGGAGCTCGCGATTCATCTCGACCTGGAACGAGACTATTATGTTGCAGGGCAGCAGCAGATCTATGATGAGATCTGTCAGCCCCGCCTGGAACCTTTCGTCAAGTATCTTCTTTCTGAAGAAAAAGCCCGCCGCGAGCAGCAGAAACAGCTGGCCCTGCAGGTTGAGGACTTTTGTCATATCGAGCATAGCAGTTCACCTCAAAACACAGAGATTATAGCACCGGGCCCGAATAAAGTAAATCGAGGCCCCTGATGAATAAAAAAATGTGCATAAACATTGGAAAAAACCCACAAGCGTGGTAAAGTTAAATCAGGCCGGGCGGTTCCCGGCAGGAGGTGCGGTATGCTCGATTGTGCCGGATGCGCAGCCAAATACTGTTCGAGAGGCGGTGTGAACGGGGAAGACGAAAACTGTCCCGGAAAGAAGCATTCCCCCGAAGAAGTCCTGGCCATGTATTCCGAAGAGGAAAAGAAGGACGTCTATACTTCTTCTCTCGTGGTATCTCGGGGGTACGGGAAGTACACCCGCGTCGAAGAGACCATGGACTACTGCTATAACATGGGCTATAAGCATCTCGGGCTGGCCTTCTGCGTGACTCTGAGCCGCGAGGCTGAGGTCGTTGCCCGCATACTGAAGAGCAACGGTTTCTCGGTCGATTCGGTCTGCTGCAAGAGCTGCTCGTCTTCCAAGACGGCGGTGGGGCTGACCCGCGAGCAGTTCGCGGACCCGGGAAAGGAATACGAGAGCCTCTGCAACCCGGTCGGACAGGCGCTGCTGCTGAATGAGTCCGGCTGCGACTTCGTGCTGGTGCTCGGCCTTTGCGTCGGCCACGATACCCTTCTTATAAAACACCTTGAGATACCCTGCACGGTTCTTGCCGTCAAGGACCGCGTTCTCGCTCACGACCCCCTTGGCGCCGTGTATACCGCAGACACCCTTTACAAGAGGCAATATACGTTCATAAAAGATCACTACGGAGAGGAGACCCCGGATGCACATACAAAATGATCTGAAAAAGTACACGGACGACTACGTCTATCTTCTCGAGAAGATAATTGACGAGCTCCCGCTCCCGATCTCTGTGGTCGGCAACGACGAGAAATTCGCGATGATCAACAGCCGCTACGAGAAGGCTTTCGGAAAGCCCCGCAAGTCTATACTCGGGAAGCATTTCACGGTCAACCTCAAGTCTGACGAGATCAGCGTGCACAAGCCCGTGCTCGAGACCGGGACCCCCTACCGCAAGGCCAAGAGGATGGGCGAGCCCGAGCATACAGTGCTCGTAGAGGGCATACCCATCAATATCGACGGAAAGACAGTCTGCAGCGTAGGCGTCATCCACGAGTACAACCGCGTCGAAAAGATCATGTCCGAGCTCGAGAGAAAGCAGGAGACGCTGACCGCATTCAAGAGCGAAAGGGCGCGCTTCACCTTCGACGATATCGTAGGCCAGAGCAAGGTCCAGAAGAATACCATCAGGATAGCCAAACTTGCTGCCGAGACCGACGTCACCGTTCTCCTCAGAGGAGAGACCGGCACAGGCAAGGAGCTCTTCGCCCACGCGATACAGTGCTCGGGGACCCGCGCCAACAAGCCTTTCCTGCGCATCAACTGCGCGGCGATACCTGAGTCTCTGCTTGAGAGCATACTGTTCGGCTACGAAGCAAACGCCTTCACCGGAGCGAAAAAGGGCGGCGAGATCGGTCTGTTTGAGGCAGCCGACAAGGGCACTATATTCCTCGACGAGATAGGCGACCTGAGCCCGATGCTACAGAGCAAGCTGCTGAGGGTCCTGCAGGAAGGCGAGGTCGTAAGGGTAGGCGGAATAAAGCCTAAGATCGTTAACGTCCGCATCATAGCCGCGACCAACGCCGACCTCGAGGAAAAGGTCGAGAACAAGGAGTTCCGCAGAGACCTCTATTACAGGCTCAACGTGTTCCCTATCACCGTGCCCCCGCTCAGGGACCGCGTCGAGGATATACAGGAGCTTGCGGACCATTTCATAAACAGGTGCTCTTCAAAGTATTACAAATCCGTCCGCTCGATAAGCCCCGAGGCGCTAAGGGCATTTGAGTCGTACGACTGGCCAGGGAACATCAGGGAGCTCGACCACGTGATCACCCGCGCTGTCGTGGGCATGGAAGCCGACCGGCACGAACTGGACATCGAAGACCTGGACTTCTTCATGCAGAAGCTGCCCGCGTTCGACGGAACGTCAGCGGCGGGGCCGGGAGCTATCCCGGATGGCTCGACTTACAGGCAGCTGTTCGAATCGTGGGAGAGCGGCATTTTCAAGGCACTGTATGAACAGTGCGGCGGAAACAAGACCGAGATCGCGGCAAAAATGTGTATTTCTGTGCGAAGCGTTTATGAAAAGCTAAAGAAATACAACATTTGCTGATATAATTGTGATAACATTTGCTGGAAGAATTCTGCAAGGGTTGTGCAGGATTTTTCCGACAATTGTTTGCCAAAATCATACAAGCGATTATTCTTTGCGGTAAAAGCCGCAGATCGTTAAGTTTTTGATTTGGCACGGAAATTGCTATAGTTTATTATGTCAGCAAAGTCTGACGATCATCTCTAAATTGTACAAAGGAGGAAAAAATGAAGACGTTAAAGAAAGTTTGTGCTTTATTACTGGCATTCGCCATGATCTTCGCAATGTCAGCCTGCGGCGGCAAAAAGGCCGAACCAGCACCTGCAGCTCCCGCCGCGTCCGGCCAGAGCTCATCCGGCTCTTCCGGTTCTTCCGGCAGCGCTCCCGCAGCACAGCCCGCTGCAGATCCCATCGTTCTGCGCGTAGGCCACAAATCATCTGACACAAGCTCCTGGCAGAAGGGCGCCGAATATTGGAACGACCTTCTCAAGGAAAGAACGAACGGCCAGATCACCCTTGAGATCCACCCGAACTCAGAGCTCGGCGATCAGAAGGAAATGACCGAGATGGCTCAGCTCGGCGTTCTCGACATCGTACTGAACGCTCCCGCCACCCTGGCGTCCTTCATGACCGAGATCAGCGCAATGGATCTCCCGTTCCTCTTCAGAGATTATGAGCATGCATTCGCCTGCATGGACACCTGCGTTCTCGATTACTACAAGCAGGCTTACATCGATGTAGGTCTTGTCGATCTTGCTAACTGGGATACCGGCTTCAAGTATCTGACCAGCAACAAAGAGACCCGCAAGATGGAAGACATCGCCGGCCAGAAGATCCGTTACGCAGGCGGCGCCGCTCTCGCAGCTACCATCGAAGCTCTCGGCGCAAGCGCCATCTCCATCCCCTGGGGCGAGACTTACATAGCGCTCTCTCAGGGCACCGCTGACGCGCAGTTCAACCCCTGCGACACCACCGTTGCACAGAAGGTCCACGAAGTCCAGAAGTACTTCACCAACGTACCCATCCAGTACGGTTCCGAGCCTATCACCATGAGCCTCATCTCCTGGAACAAGCTCACTCCGGAACAGCAGCAGATCATGGTAGAGACCTGCCAGGAAGCTGCTTACTATCAGCGTGACATCGCTCAGAAGATGGGCAAGGAAGCTGAGCAGACCATGCTCGACTACGGCTGCATCTACTGCGAGTTCAGCCCCGAAGAGATCGGAAAGATCCAGGAGAAGACCGCGTTCCTGCTCGAGGAATACTGCCCCGCTTCGCTGCTTGCCGATATCAGAGCAAAATAAGAGGGTGCTGATCAACTGAAAGCTTACGGTTTTCCAATCAGTAATTGAAAGGACAAGATCCTATGAAAGTGATCCGGAAAATAATAGATGCTTTCTTTAAGTTCGTTGAATATGTCGCGGCTGTCATTCTGGCAGCCGTGACACTGGTAGCTTTTTATCAGATAGTGTCAAGATATATATTCCGGTCGTCAAACGCCGGTGTCGATGAGCTTACAAGAATGGCATTCGTGTGGTGCGCCTCGTTGGGCAGCGCTCTGGCGTTCAGAAAGGGCGCTCACCTGGGCGTGACCGCATTGGTCAGAAAGCTCAAAGGTGCCGCCAATACCGCGATGAACATCTTCATCCAGTGCGCCATCATATTCCTTATGGTGCTCGTAGTATCCGGAGGCATGCATCTCGCGAAGATGGGCGCGGCCCAGTATTCCGAGTACCTGCGATTGAGCATGGTCTACTTCTACGCGTGCATACCTTTCGGTGCGATATGCAGCATATTGGCGTGCATCGATAATATCCTAGTTCTGCTTTCGGGCGAAGAAGAGACTGGAGAGGAGGAGGCAGCGTAATGTCAGCATTAGTACTTATCGGCGTATTCGCCCTTGCCATAGCGCTGGGCATTCCTATCGCCGCCGGCCTCGGCCTCTCAGCCGCAGCTGCTCTCAGCGTCGACGGCCTTCCTCTCTTCATGCTTGCGCAGAGGATGATGACCCAGGTCAATACCTTCACGGTAATGGCAATACTTTTCTTCATGCTCTCCGGCGAGATAATGACCCGCGGGACCATGACCGAAAAGCTGGTCAGCTGGGCTCAGACTCTGGTAGGACACATCGCCGGCGGCCTTGCTATAGCCGCGGGCGTCGCAGCCTGCTTCTTCTCTGCGCTGTCCGGTTCCTCCGCAGCCACCTGCGCAGCCATCGGCGGCATCATGATCAACAAGATGCAGGAGCACGGCTATCCGAAAAAGTTCACGGCTTCGGTCATTGCTTCTTCGGGCATAACCGGTATAGTAATACCTCCGAGCGTAACGTTCGTAGTTTACGGCGTAGTTACCGGCCAGTCGGTATCCAAGTTGTTCGCCGGCGGTATCGTTCCCGGACTTCTCCTCTCGGCCTCAATCTGGGTGCTGAGCTGGTTCTTCAGCAAAAAGCATAAATACGGCACGGTAGAGAAGTTCAGTTTCAGAAAATTCCTCGGAGCGACAAAGCGCGGTATCACCGTCCTGATGATGCCTATCATCATCCTCGGCGGTATCTACGGCGGTTTCGTCACTCCTAACGAAGCGGCTGTAGTCGCTGCGGTATATGCCTTCGTGATCACCGCCTTCGTAGATAAGGCCCTCAACTGGAAGATCATGAAGCAGATACTCGTAAAGTCCTGCATCGACACCGCCGTCGTCATCCTGATAATGCAGACCGCTTCCGCGTTCAGCTGGGTGCTCACCAACGCTGGCATCCCCGCCGCAGTCGGCAAGTGGTGCGCCAACGTCGGCGCGGGCAGGGGCGTCTTCCTGCTGCTGCTCAACATTGTGTTCCTGATCGCAGGCTGCCTCGTTACCGGATCCGCAGCGGTATCCATACTGGCACCTATATTCCTGCCTGTAGCTATATCCTACGGAATCGACCCGATACACCTCGGTGTAATAATGATCGTTAATCTTGCGATCGGTTATATCACCCCGCCCGTAGGCGTCAACCTTTACCTTGCAGGCGGCGTGGCCAAGGTCTCGATAGAGGATCTGGTAAAAGAGAACATGCCTTTCCTGATCGCTACGCTTGTAGTACTCGTGATCGTCAACGTGATACCCGGGCTTTCGCTCTGGATCCCGTCACTTGTTAAGTAAGGAGAGTGATCTCGCATGAAAATAATGTCCCTCTGCGGACTTCTGGGCTACGGCTACGAAGAGGCCAGCCTTGAGGCCGCGAAAAAGATGGGCGGCATAGATTATATCGGCGTAGACGCGGGTTCCACCGACCCGGGCCCCTGTTACCTCGGAAAAGGTACATCCTTTACCAACCGCAGCGCGGTCAAGAGGGACGTCGAGCTCGTACTGCCCTGGGCGATAAGTGAAAAGATCCCGTTCATCATAGGCACGGGCGGAGGCTCAGGCGCCGACGTGCACGTCGAATGGCTCAAGGAGATCATCGAAGAGATAGCTGCCGAGAAGGGCCTTAAGTTCAAGATGGCGGTCATCAACACCGAGGTCAGCGCGGATTACGTTCTGGAGAAATTCAGAGCGGGAAAGATCAGCGAGATGGGCCCCGGGCTTGAGCTCACCGAAGAAAATATCAAAAAGTGCAGCCACATCGTTTCCCAGATCGGTATAGACCCGTTCATCAAGGCACTTGAGACCGGCGCGGACGTCATCCTTGCGGGACGCGCCTGCGATACCGCTATCTACTCGGCTCCGGCCATCATGAACGGCGTCGAGGAAGGCGTAGCTGCCCATATGGCAAAGATCATGGAGTGCGGCGGTCTCTGCGCCGAGCCCATGGCAGCGGCGGACTGCATGCTCGCCACCGTCGAAAAGGACAGCTTCACGCTCGAGCCCTTCAACCCGAAGCGCATCTGCAACGTGAGCCGCGCCGCAGCCCATACGATGTATGAGCAGGGCAACCCGTATTATATCTACGAGCCCGACGGTTACGCGGACCTTCGCGAGAGCAAATACGAGCAGGTCACCGAAAGAGCTGTAAAGGTCAGCAACAGCAAGTTCGTCAAAGCCGAAAAGCCGACCCTCAAGCTCGAAGGAGCCATGCTCGCGGGCTACCGCACCTTCAGCGTTGCGACCATCAACGATCCGCTCACCATCAAGAACGTCGACTATATCTTCGACATAGTCAAGGGCTTCGTAGCCAAGAACATGGAAGGCAAGCTCTCAGCTGACGATTATTCCGTCACGCTGAGAAAGTTCGGCACGCCGCTTCCGGGAACCGAGGTCCCCGATCTTCCGACCTGCAACATGGGAGTCATCATCGACGTCATCGGCAAGACCCAGGAGATCGCGAACACCGTCTGCGCGCTCTGCCGTTCGCGAATGCTGCATACCGACTATCCGGGAAGAAAGTCTTCGGCCGGCAACCTGGCCTTCGCCTTCTCGCCGTCCGACGTACAGTTCGGCCCGGTATATGTCTTCGGAATCTATCACCTCGCCGAGGTCGACGATCTCTGCGAGACATCAAGGATCAGCGTCGTGGAAGTGGGGGCTTAGCTATGGAAAAACTTAATGACATCGCTGCGATCCTCCGCAGCAAGAACGCGGGACCCCTCAACGTCACATTTGACATCATGTTCGACAGCAGGGAAGCTTATCTGAGAGTCATGAACTCCGGCGTGCTTACCCCTGCGCTGGTCGCGCAGCTCTACGACGTCCCCGAAAAGTACGTCGACGTTATAGGCTACGACATAGTCGATTCGATCAAGGTCACCATCCCAAGGAAGGTGATCAGCGGAGCCCTTGAAGACACTGACATCTATGGCTGCCAGCAGCAGGCCGCTCTGGCAAACATCATGATCCCTTAAGGAGGTATGTGCAGTGATCAAAAGAGAATTGTACGAGGAGATCGCGTTTCAGACCATAAGAAGGGGCGCGACCGTCCTCTCCGATGACGTTAAAGCCGCGTTCATTGCGGCTATAGAGCGCGAGGAGTCTCCTGCCGCCAAGGAAGGCCTTGAAAAGACCCTCAAGAGCATAGAGCTCTCGGTCATAAAGGACAATCCCGCATGCCCGGACACCGGCTGGCCCGTATTCTACTTCAAGGTAGGCAACGAGTGCGAGCTCGAGGGCGGAATCATGGCGCTCGAAGACGCCACCCGCGACGCGGTAAGGCGCGCCACAAGGATGGGCTATCTTCGCAAGACCATGAAGCACCCGATCACCGGTTATGACCCCGGCGACAACGTGGGCATGAACATCCCCGACTTTACCTATCAGTTCGTTCCCGGCAAGGACATCGAGATCACCTACGTCGCAAAGGGCGGCGGATCCGAATGCTTCGGCGGAACAAGGCACCGCGTGGTAGCCTTCGCGGACGGCGTCCAGGGCATCGAAAAGCAGGTGCTTGACGCTTATATCGCTTCTACCCGCGCGGGCGCAGTCTGCCCGCCGTCAGTGCTCGGCATAGGCATAGGCGGAACGGCAAACGTAGCCGCCAACCTCGCCAAGAAGGCCGCTTGCCTCAGGACCGTAGGTTCCGCGCATCCCGATCCCATGTTCCACAAGATCGAGACAGATCTGTACGAGGCGATCAACAGCCTCGGCATAGGCATCATGGGTTCCGGCGGCACCACGTCAGTGCTCGGAGTCAACGTCGAGTACGCGTATACCCACATCGCGGGCATCTGCGTCGCGACGAGCACGAACTGCATGGTCGCGCGCAGGGCAAGCACACGCATCAAGGCCGACGGCACTGTTGAAGTGATGAAGAGCCCCAACTGGTTCGACGGGAGGTAGAAAATGGCTGTTTATTATCTGCAGACACCTCTCAAAGAAGAGGATGTGACCCAGCTGAAACTCGGCGATCTCGTGTATCTCAGCGGGAAAGCCTTTACGTGCAGGTCGAGGCTCCACAGGTGGATATTCGACGAAGGGCACGAGATGCCCGAAGCCACGAAGGACGAGAACCTGCTGATCCATGTCGGACCCATAATCATCAAGGAGGGCGACGACTGGAAGCTCGTTTCGTTCATGCCTACATCGAGCATCCGCTTTGAAAAGTGGGGCGCCAGGTCGGTCGACAAATGGGGCCTCAGGATGATAGTCGGAAAGACCACCATGGGTCCCGAGACCGCTGCCATGATGAAGGAGAAAAAGTGCGTGCACTGCACCCCGCAGGGCGTAACTCCCAACCTCTGGATAGACAGCATAAAGATCAAGGGCGTAGACAACTTCGACGAGCTCGGTTCCATCGAAGCCACCTGGCAGCTGGAACTCGATAAGCTCGGACCCTTCAAGGTCGATATCGACTGCGAGGGCAACAATCTGTTCGACCAGCTTGACGGCGTCATCGCCGAGCGCAAAAAGAAAGCTTACGAAAAGCTTGGGATCCCCGAAGACTTCGAATACACGAAACTGTACTGATATCTTAGGCTGGCCGGGAGGTTGAGCGGTCATGGTCAATCTGAAATTTTCGATCGACGCAGTCGCTCCTATGCTGCTGATCGTTCTTGCGGGCTATATGCTGCAGAAACGCGGAACGTTCAGCAAGGAGTTCTGCGCGCTGCTGAACAGACTGAACTTTGACTTCTTCCTCCCGGTCATGTTGTATTTCGGGATTTACAGCATCTCGACGATACGGGACGTCAACTGGGGCGCCGTCGCGGTCTGCGTGTTCGGCATATTCGTGCTCTTCGGGCTCGGATATCTGCTCCAGCTCATGCTTCCCGACAGAAGGCAGAAGGGCGTTCTATGGCAGTGCGTGTTCAGGTCGAATTTCGCGCTGATAGGCCTTCCCCTTGCCCAGTCGATAGGCGGCAACGAGGCTCTTGCCTTTGCCTCGGTCATCTCGGCCTTCGTACAGCTCTCCTACAATCTGCTCGCCGTGATCGCGCTTACTTCGGTCACCGGAGAGAGCCGCGGCAGCAGCATAAAAGGAGTCTTCAAAAAGCTCGCGAAGAACCCGATGGTGATCGCGTCGGTGGCCGGAATTCTTACGCTGCTTATACGTATGGCCATCCCGCACGACGCTTCGGGCGCGCTGGCGTTCTCGATCTCGGAGGATATACCCGCGCTCTACAAAGCCCTGTCTAACGCGTCAAAGGTCGCTTCCCCGCTGGCCCTGGTCACGCTTGGCCTTCAGTTCTCGATACCTAAAGCGAGGACCGAGATCGCTCCGCTGACCATAGGGGTCATCGCAAGGCTCGCGGCCGCTCCCGCAATAGGCATACTGCTCGCGGTCCTTTCCACGAAGCTCGGCATCGCTGATTTCGGCGCGAACGAATATCCCGCGGTCATTGCGCTCTTCGGTACTCCCGTAGGGGTGTCGAGCGTGGTGCTCGTGCAGTCCATGGACGGCGACGTAGATCTCGCCAACAGGCTCGTAGTCTTTACCAGTTTACTCAGTGCGGCAACTCTCATTGCGCTGACAGCTCTGCTAAAACAACTCAGCTTCATTTAAAACCTCCTCCTTTCGGATACAAACTAAGCGTATAAAGATGCCGCAAAAATGAAAGAGGAACAGTCTTCGGGCTGTTCCTCTTTTGATGTTTATAAACGTTTTCTTTCTGATGCCTTCGGGATGCCGAGTTCGGAGCGGTATTTCATCACCGTCCTGCGCGCTATCGGTATACCCCGGTCGCCGAGCGTTCTGCATATTCTTTCGTCTGAAAGCGGATGCGACTTGTCTTCGCCCGCGATGATGAGCCTTATCTCCTCCTGCACGCTCGCGGGGGCTATGTCGACCGAGTTGACGCGCTTTCTGATGAAATAGCTCAAGGGGAAGGTCCCACGGGCGCACTGCAGGTATTTCCCGCGTACCATGCGCGAGACGGTGGACGGGTTGAGCCCCAGCTCAGACGCGAGCTCGCGCTGCATGAGAGGCCTGAGCGCTTCGCCTGAGGTGAAGAAGTCCTTCTGGACCCTGATGATTATATCGAGGCATGATCTGAAAGACTCGCGGCGCTTCTTTAAGCCTGCAAGCAGCTCTTTTGCCTGCCGTATCTTTTCTTTGAGGTATTCTCTGGTCTGCGGATCGTCTGTGCTGCTGAAAAGCTCAAGATAGTACGGGTTGATGCAGACCTCGGGCTGGCAGGTCTCGCTGAAGACCGCCTCGGGTCGGCCGTCTTCGACGATGACGTAAGCGTCGGGGATGATGTAATGGTTTTTCGGCGGAGAGGAGAAGCGGGAAGCCGGAGCCGGGTCCAGGGCGGAAATGAGCTCCTTTGCCTCCGCGACCTCCTGCGCGCTGCAGCCAGTGCGCTTTGCAATCTGCCGGTTCCGCCCGGCAGCCAGATCTTCCAGATGGTCTTTTACTATGGCAAGGACGGTACCGTCGTCGCAGCCTGAGCGTTCGAGCTGAAGGAGCAGGCAGTCCTTAAGGCCGAAGGCGCCAATGCCTGCAGGCTCGAGGCTGCGGAGCACGGACAGGGCAAGATCAGCGTCGCTGCCCTCCTTTGACCTTATGTCTTCGAAGTCGTCTTTGTCGAGATAGCCCCGTTCGTCCAGCATTCCGGAAAGCAAAAGAACGAGCCGCCTGCAGTTTTCGCTTACGTCTGCCTGCCTGAGCTGGTCTTTGACGGCAAACTCCAGAGTTTCAAGATAGCTCGCCGCGGAAACCTCGTCGGGGATACTTTCCGCGGAGCTGTCCCGGCCGGGCGAAGGATAAAAAACGCTGAAACTGCGCATCCATAGGAAGCGCTGTTTCAGCGAGGCAATGCGTTCCGACAGCTCGCTGTCCTCCCGCCTGTCAAGGACGGGGTTGTCGTTGAGCTGTTCGTTTATGTGCTCCGCGAGCTCGAGCTGATCCATCTGGAGAAGGCCCAGATGCTGGATCATCGACTGCGAAGCTATGATCTTCTGTTTTTGCTGTAATTGCTGACGTATCTCCATCAGTTCCAGACGTCGTACTCGGGCTTTGCGTGTTTGCGGCCCCAGAGCCAGATCGCAAGCGAAGCGACGGAAAGGACTATCACCGAGAGGACGGTCCCCTCGACGCCGAAGCCCACGTTGTAGGCGAAGCTGTTCGTGGCGCTGGCCGCGTCGAGCTTGTAGACCGAGAAGGGCACCACGAGGCCGCTGTTGGGCAGGCCGAAGATGATGTTCTGGGTGAAGTTCCAGGCGGTGTGGGCGGCGATGGCGCACCAGATGCTGTCCATGTAATAGACCATGAACGAGAAGAGTATGCCTGTCACGAAGATGTCCGCGATAGCCAGCGGGTTGACGCCGGGGTTGAATATGTGCAGCAGCGCGAAAAGGGCCGAGTTCGCGATGATCGCGACCCAGGGGTTCCTGTAGCTGCGGCGCAGGCGCTGGTAGATGAAGCCTCTGCAGACCAGCTCTTCCGCTCCGGACTGTACGAGCACTGCGAGCAGAACGAGCAGCAGGCCGGGGACGTTGAGGCTGTCAAAGTAGATATATATGTCGCCGTTGAGCATCGCGGTGCCGGCGCAGATGGCGTTGAGGCCGAAGCCGAACACCACGAAGCCGAGCAGGAACATCCCGAGATTGTTTCCGCGGGGCTTTGTCCCAATGGCTTTCATGATGGGCCTGTCCTTTAGCGAGATCAGGAAGTACAGGTAGAAGACGATCCAGATCCCTATGAACTCAAAATACATGACCGCGGTCTGAACGGCGTCCGACGCTGTCCTGAAGTAGGGTATGAATTCAAATACTACGCCCAGCATCTGCCCGAGGTTCATGAGGAGGAAGGCCGCAATGCAGGTGACGATCACTCCGTCGCCGAAGCGGCGCTTCTTTACCGCGGGAGCCGCAGGCGCTTCGCCGGTCTGAAGATCGGGCGAGGCAGCGGTCCCTTCGGCGGGAACTGCCCGTTCTGCATTATCCTTTTTACTGAAATCGTAATACTCTGCCATAGTTATCCCTTTCAGTCGATTATTTGATGATGCCCATGCTATACTTGTCGAGCTCAGCGGAAAGCGCGCTGTAGAAGCTCTCCGCGGCCGCGGGGTCCGGCTCATCGCTCCCGCTGCCGTCCCCGGTCTTAAGGGCCGGGATCTGCGTTACGCACTTCACGCTCATGCTGCCGGGCTCGAGCACGGCGGTGTCGACGGTGAATTCTCCGGAGCGAAGGGCGGGCGCGAGGAACTCGAACACGTCCAGGGCTTCCTCGCTGTTGAAGGGCAGGTCTTTCGCGAAGTCCGCGAGAGCGGCCGCGTCGTCCGACGAGACCCTCAGCGACTTCCCCATGGCGCGGCAGCGTATGCCTTCGTGCGAGCGGGCCTGCTCCTTGATCATCCCGTAGTTTTCAGCGAGCAGTATGACCTGGTTCGCGTCAGGCTCCGCTTCGCGCGAAAACTGAAAGCTGCGCAGCGTGAGGCCGGCGGCTCCCTTTTGCGGCTTCTGAAGTTTTTTCGCTATCTCGAATCTCAGTTCAGCCATAGCTTTTCTTCTCCGCCCACTATCTTCTTCAGGTCTTCGAGAGCCTGCTTGGCGCGGTTCAGATGTCCGGATTCCGCCCAGAAATCATACTCTTCGAAGCCTTCGGTGAGGGGGACGATGTAATACTGCCTGCGGCCGTTCTTGTTGTAGCGCTCCACCCAGGTGGGAACGGCGCCGTACTTGATGTCGATGATGCGCTCCTCCTCGTAGGAGTAGACGAAATCGACGCAGGCGAGCAGTCCGTTTTCGGTGTATTTGTTGCTCAGGGTCTCCTGGCGCTGGTTCGATACGAAGTTGCCTATAGAATAGAAGACGGGGATCTTGTGGAGATGGCCGTCTCTGGCGATATTGATCTCGTCGATCTCCTGGACCACGTGCGGGTGGGAGGCGATGATCATGTCAGCGCCGTTGTCGGCGAGATCCTGGGCTATGCGCTTCTGCCAGTTGTTCGCGCTGTTCTGGTATTCCTCGCCCCAGTGCATGTATGCGACTATGACCTGGGCTCCGGCGGCCTTGCATCTGTCGATGGTGTCTTTGATCTTAGCGAGGTCAGCGTCGTAGTTCTGATAGCCGAAACCGTTCATGTTGTCGTAGTCGTCGGCCGGAATCGCTATGCCGTTGACGGTGTGGAGGCCGTTGTACATCGATGTCTCGTAGGTGTAGGCGACTATGCCGAGCTTTACGTTGTTGATTTCGATGATGGTATAGTTCTCCTCGCCGTCCTTCTGGGCTCCCGCGGTCATGACTCCGGCTTCGCGGAACATCTCAAGGCCGCGCATCAGTCCTGTGATGCGGGTGTCGAACATGTGGTTGTTCGAGAGAAGGGCGACCTTGATGCCTGTGTCGACTATGTCGTAGAGGAGCTCGTCGGGCGAATTGAAGCCGGGGTAGCCCTGCCAGGGCTTGGACCCCTTGAACGTGGTCTCGATATTGGCCATGCAGATGTCGCAGTCCTGCATATAAGGCTTGATGAGCGAGAACACCGGCTTGAAGTCATAGCTGTCGGTCTCCTTGACGTAGGCTCCCTCGATCTGCGAGAGGTGGCCCATGATGTCGCCAGCGCAGCGCAGGCTTATCGCGGCTGTCGTGGGTTCCGGCGGAAGCTCGGGTTCGGGCTCCGGCTCGGGGTCGGTCTTTTTGCCTGAGGAGGCCGTTTCGACGGCGGACCTGGTAGTCTGCTGCGCCGCGGCAGGATCAGAAGACGCCGGCTTTACGGGCTTTTCCTTTCCCGAACAGCCCTTGAAGACCGCCGCGAAAATGATGGCGAGCAGTGCTATGACCAGTACACAAAGAAAGAGGCCGAGCCTCTGTCTTTGCTGTTTTTTCTTTCGTCTTGCGCGTCTGTCTGCTTCTGACATCTTAGATCACTGCTTCAACTGCTTTGATATCGGGGAATTCCTCGGTGAGGAGGGCCTGGATGCCGTTCTTTACGGTCATCTGGGAATAGGGGCAGCCCGCGCAGTGGCCCTGCAGCCTTACGAGCACGACGTTGTCTTCGGTGAGGTCGACGAACTCGACGTCGCCGCCGTCTCTCTGCAGGAAGGGCCTGATGTTTTCAAGAGCCTCGATGATCTGTTCTCTCATTGTTTTATCCTCCGTTTATTCTGTAATTTGATTATATCACATTTATCTGTCCTCTATCGGGGCAGTATATACCGCTGTGAACTCGCCGTTCTCGTACCTTTCGATGACTACTTCCTTGAACGGGTCGCCGTTGGCGTTGATGGTGATGATGCCCGTGACCCCGCGCAGATTGCGGACGGTCGCGAGGGAGTCTCTGACCGAAGCGCCCGAGGTGGGGTCTTCGGCCTTACGGATCGCTTCAAGCGCGAGCAGATAGGCGTCGAAGCCGAGGGCCACGGAATCTGACGGAATTACGTCGGCTCCGTACTTTGCGGCGTAGGCCTCCTTGAAGACCGAGGCAGTGCGGGACTGCTCCTGGTTGGCGTCGTAGTCGAGCACGTAGGCGACTCCGGAGAGGTATTCGGCGCTGCTCACGTTCTCGTCGGTGTTGACCTTGTCGATGCCGTTCCACATGCTGTTGCCGATCCAGTAGATGTTGTTTATTCCCTGCTCGGCGGCGGTGCGTATGATCTTGTCTCCGGTCAAGGCGTCGCAGGGGACGAAGACCGCGTTGTTCTTGGTGAGGCTGACCATGTTCACGAAGGGCGTGAAGTCTTCGGTGCCTTCGGGGTATTTGACCTCGGTGATGCAGTCGGGGTTCTTAGTGAGCGACTGCAGCGTCGAGGAGAACTGGTCTATCATAGCGTGGGCGTAGTCGTCGCCGTCCTTGTAGAGGACGGTCGCCTTTTTGGCGTTGAGCTTCTCGAACATGTAGTATGCGACGCTGTTGCCCTGGTAGGCATCGACGACGCTGACCCTGAAGTAGTAGTCGTTGTCGATCGTGAGCAGGGGGTTGGTGTTGGTCGCCGCTATCGCGGGGATCTCGACCTCCTTGAAGATGTCGCCCGCGGCGAGAGCGTAGATGCTGCCGTAGCTGCCGATCACGACCGAGACGCCTTTTTCGGCGAGCGACGACGCGGCAGTCTTCGCGGCGTCGAGGTCGGACTGGTTGTCCGCGTAAACGAGCTCGATGCGGATGTTGTCGCCTATATCGGGATAAAGCTCATTCGCGAGCGAGATGCCCTGAAGCTCGGCGGCCGCCCCCGGCGCGTCCGCGCCGGTGACCGGCTCGTACACTCCGATTCGCACTACCACGCGTTCATCGGGCGGGTCGATGAACGCGGCTTTGAAATTGTTGTAGGTGGTGCAGCCGGTCAGCGCGGCGGCTGCTGCAAGCAGCGCCGCGAGGGCGGCCGCCCTCAGCCTTTTTACTGTCTTATGCATTAGTTCTTTCTATTCTTTGTATACCTTCAGCACGTCTTTGGCTCCCGTGAGTGAGAGCATCGTGCTGTATTCGAGTCCGAATTCAAGCACGTCTCCGACATGCAGGTCTTTTGTGCAGTCTTCTATGTCGAGTATCGTATGGTCAGACGAGGCTCCGAGTATCTCGATGCCATTGAGCCTCGGTCTCAGCCTTTCAGGCTGAGCGCAGTCCGCGCGTCCTATCGCAAGCACGGCGCGCTTTCTTATCCCGCGGTCCACGTATCTGTTGCCTTCGACGTCTCCCCACTCGCACTTGCCGAACACTCCCTGCGGATAGCTCGGCTTGCTCTCGACCTCGACTATCTCGGCCTTCAGGGTGAACACGTCGGAGTCGATATGCGGTACCTTGCCGACCAGATCGTAATTCTCAAGCCCTGTATACGGGGCGCTGTAGATCTCGCCGAGCCTTAAGTGGTTCATGCCCTCGGGCATGCAGCCTTCCTCTATGAGCATGTAAGCGTTGGAGCCTCCGCCTGATACCATCTCGAGCTTACGCCCTATGGCCTCCTCGATGGTCTCCGCTATGTCGACAAGGTCCGCCATCTTCTGCGGGGTGGCCATGATGCTGCCGTAGCAGCCCAGGTACGTGGCGACGCCTGCGACCGTCAGCATGGGCAGGTCTTTTTCCGCGTGCACGGCTGCCGCGACGGCGGTCTCCTTGTCCCAGATGCCTTCGCGAAGGTCTCCGAGGTCGACCATTATCACTACCTTGTGCTTCTTGCCCGCGATTAGGCACTCGTCGTTGAGCGCCTGCAGGGCCTCGACGCTGCTCTGCAGCGAGTAATCGCACAGCTCCGCGACGTCCCTCAGCTCGCTGAGCATTGGGATCCTTATCAGCATGAACGGCCCCTTGACGCCCATCTGCCTCATTTCGTCGATCTGGCTGAGCCTGGAGCTGCCCATCTGGGCAAAGCCGGCTTCCGCCACTATCTTCGTGAGCTTCGGGTCCGCCCAGTAGCCTTTGACGATGCCGCACACTGAGATCCCGGCTTCGTCGCAGCGCTCCTTTACTGCCGCCACGTTCGCTCTGAACTTATTAAGATCTATCTCAAGACATGGGTAGGCTTTATGCTGAAGCATAGTCATATCTCCTTGTTTTCATAGGTAACGATTATTCTATCATTTTCTACTTATATAGGCAAGCAAAAAGGACGACCCCTTTCGGGCCGCCCGTTCGGTTTTTACTTCGTTACATCAGTGTCTCTACCTGCTTGTCGAACAGGTCATCGTTTATCTGCGCAAGATCCTTGCCGTGAGTGATGCCGAAGATGATGATCGCATCGCGCTTGTCTTTTGCGTACAGCTCCGCGAAGCCTCCGCGCTTGAGCAGTTCCTGCGTGTCTTCCAGTGAAGCGCTCATGCCTATCATCAGGCAAATGAGCTTGTCGCGCGAGGGGTTCCTGCGGCCTGAAAACAGCTGGTGCAGATAGACCGTGCTGACTCCGCTGCGCCTCGCAAGTTCCGCCTTTGAAAGATCTGTATTTATATACAGTTCGTTCAGCAGATCCTGAACGCTGCGGCTGCTGAAGCTTTCGGCGTTCTCCGACAGAAAACCGTCAAGATCGGCCGTTTCCATAAGTTCCTGTTTCAGATCGTCTGTGTCTTTTCCCTGCTCTTCGAATGCCATGTATTGCCTTTGAAATGCGCAACGCTTTTGATATAATCAATATGTTCACTTACAACTTGATTTTACCGATATTGTTCAAAATAAACAATATGCAGGGTGCATACTATTTTCAAGGGCGGAGCGTGTGCAGGTCTACGATTTTCTAACTGAATATCTGAAGACGGAATTTGAGGCCGTAAAGCAGCTGCACAGCGGGCTTCGTGGAACCGTGACCCTTGAGCGTCACCGCGGGAGCGGGAATCTGTACGTATTCAGGTCTTTTACCGGAAGCGCGGAAGTTTACCGCAGATTGACGGGCTTAGCCTGCCCGAACCTGCCCCGCATTTACGAGGCTGCCGAAAGGGACGGCAAGGCCGCGGTGCTCGAGGAATACATACAGGGCGACACCGTCTTTGAACTGCTCAAGGGCTCGCTTTTCAGCGCCGCCGAGACCCGCAGCGTGATCACGGACGTCTGCCGCGCCCTCAGCGTGCTGCACAGCCTGGGCGCCGTCCATCGCGATATAAAGCCGGAGAACGTGATACTTCGCAGCGGAGGAGGGGCGGTGCTCATCGATTTCGACGCCTCTCGCACGGTCAAGGAGGGCGGAAGCAGCGACACCACGGTCCTCGGGACCACGGGTTTTGCCGCTCCCGAGCAGTACGGCATAGGCCAGTCCGACGCCCGCGCCGACATCTACGCCCTCGGCACGCTCATTAACGTCATGCTGACAGGCAGGCACCCCTCGGTCGAGATGGCGCCGGGCCGCTTCGGCCGTATCGTAAAGAAATGCACCATGGTCAACCCGGACGACCGGTATAAAGATATCACCCGCCTGATGGAAGCGCTCTGATGGACAGTACAGACAAAACAGTGAAAAAATGCATAAACTGCGGACGCGAGCTGCCCGAAGGCGCGTCGTTCTGCCCGTACTGCGAGACCTCGCAGCTTGAAGTCAGGACGGCCCCGGTGCCCGTTATACGGCGCCGGAGGCCTTTGTATGCTCTTCTGGCTGCATGCTTTATACTTATCGCCGCGGCAGTCATGCTGCCCAAGGTCCTTGACGGAGCTACTGACGAACCTCAGACACAGGTAGAGGTCGTGTCTGCGGCGGAGCTGGTCGAGCTCGCTCCGGCGGAGCCCGGACCCACAGAAACAGAGCCTGCGGTCACGATGGCTGCCCTTCGTAAAGTGGAGGAACCTGAGGCCGAAGCGATGCCTGCTGAGCCCGAATCCGAAGCTGCTGAGCAGGAATCCGAACCCGTTGAATCTGAACCCGTGACGGCCGAGCCTAAAGTAACTGAACCTGCCGTTGCCCCGGAGCCGCAGCCTGAACCCGCCGAGCCCGCGCAGGCCGCGCCGGAGCCCGAACCAGAGCCTGCCGTCACCCGGGAACCGGAACCTGCTGACGAGCCTGCAGTCACCGGGCCTGAACCCGTCGAAGCTTCACAGCCCGAACAGGCTGAGAGCTCTGCGCAGCTTCTCTGGACCGATGCGCAAGTCAGCGGCGGCCAGGCCTATGTTAACTACAACCACGTGCCTGAACGTTCCCGATCTATGGCAAAAGGCCAGAAATACATAACAGCATTTCTTTATAACGGCGAGCTCTCCGAAGACGGCACCCTGACCGCAGGCGGCGACGTGAGCCTCGAACGCATCGACAGGGGCGTCTACCGCATGTCCATGAACGGCTGGAACGGCGGGACCGTCACTTATTCTTCCGGCGGAGCTGTCAGCACCATTCAGATCAACGCGCAGCTTCCCGAGCTTGGCTCCTACGCTTCCGCGGAAGCGTCAAGCTCCGGGTTTATTTCTTCGTTCACGGTCTCCGAGAGCTCAAATGTCTTTTATCTCGCGTTTCGCGACGACAAGGCAGTGACTCTTCGCCGTGTGACGGGCGTCCGCATCGATCCCGATGTTTACAGCACTTACTTCACCATCGAACCCGTGACCGAAGGCCAGGTCTATAAAGTCACCGTCGACCCGACCTTCAATCAGACCTACAACGGTACCGCGACGGTCAGTTTCTTCTGCCACATCGACGATATCTACGGCTCCCGCGACGTCCTCAGCAACGTCAGCATCTCCAACAGCGTCGTCCAGCCTTTCTGGCAGCCCTGAGCCGCCAGCCTGCCGCAATCATTGTCTTCCATGCCCCGGTTTTCCGGGGCATTTTGTTTTAGATAGTATGCAGTAGGGATATCGTTTTTTTGTGAAAAATAGATATCCTATTTATATAGGCATTATCGAATAAAAGAAAACTATATGCTTGAAGGAGGACAAAAGTGAAGAAAGTAATTGCAATTCTATTGTCTTTTGTTATTATGTTTGCTTCTGTGTCAGTATCATTTGCCACAAATGATGTTGCTCCATATTCTCTTAAGTATTTGGATAGTATCGTTGGTGCAAGATATCTTTGGTATCAACCCGGTGATAACGAGGCGTATACATATTACACTTTAGAAGCATATGATGTATTTACTCTTTGGTTGCGTAAAGACTCGGTTTGGGAGGATACAGTATATCCATTTAGAGAAGCGTTTAAAAACGCCGGATTTGACGAATTTGCCGAAAAAGATAATGCAAATTACAATTGTTCGATTTACCGCAAAAACACATAATGAAATGCCACAAAAACACATAATGACGATCGAGGGCATTTTGTCGAAATGACCGCCTCTGTAAAATTGAAACCTCCGTGGACCATTACGGAGGTTGTTTTATTTGAGCAGTTTTCGGCGGTCGCGACGTTCGTGCAGTACCCGGGCGACTGTTACGGTTTTTTCGGCTTCATCGATCCAGAAGTAAATAACATATGACTCGACAGGCAGTATCCTGTACAGACTGAAGACAAAGACTGCTGCACCAAATAACGGGTACAGCAGTCTTTATTCTATGTAATCGATTTTTCACGAGTGGAAAGAATACTTGTTTTCTGAATCTGAGAAGAATTATGCCTTTA
>Ga0079305_1000203_pt1 | contig 142860 bp, 146 predicted proteins | sample LMS_cellobiose_e_FD_79183 | JGI IMG/M metagenome (GOLD analysis project Ga0079305, IMG submission 79183) | Rumen-fistulated moose microbial communities from Alaska, USA - LMS_cellobiose_enrichment | ecosystem: Host-associated > Mammals > Digestive system > Stomach > Rumen fluid ...
AGCACTTTGAGGGATTGGCCGCCTTGTCCACCCATCCAGCGGGGCGGCGGGCGGCGGTCAAGGCCGGGTGTAACCCCGTTCATTTCAGCCTTGACGGTTGCCCGCTGTCCTGCTACTTTTCCGGGAGTGTGGCCACAACTTCGGGACACTTTGTCCACAAGTCGGAGCGTAGGACGAGGGACGGGGGCTTTCATATACGCTCTGTCTGCTGATGAAACCAGACCTGCGCTTGCGGCTCCACGCCACGCAAGCACAGCCCTGTTTTCTTGCCGCTTCAAATCTTGCCGCTTCAAATGCCCTTGCCCTCCCCGGCGGCAACGGCATTTTCACGACAACGCCGACAGAGCGTATAACACACTACACTTTGCTTCGCAAAGTCGTGTGCCAAATGGGGGCGTTGCCCCCTTTGGAAACCCCCACAAGAAAAGGCGATATGCTACCCCTCCACGGGGCGCATACCGCCTTTTCTTGTTATCCAGCCCTCCGGCTGTATTGGTTGAGCAAAAGTCAGCGTGGGAATGGTGTGGTATCTTTATCTAAGTGAATCCCCAGTCTCCCATTTTGAGACCGTCTTGTCGCTGACATAGATCCTGTTTGCCAGTTCGCTCTGGGAAAGGCCCTTGTTTTCGCGCAGTTTTTTGATGATCGCGCCGGTCACATATCGGTCCATTCAGCCCCACTCCTTTTCAGGGGTATTGTACCGCATTTTTGCCCGGGCCGCCACCTGCGAAAAGTAGAGAAGCGGCGCTTCGCTGCATAAACACAAAAAATCCTCCCATCCTTTCGGAAAAGGGAGGGTTTTTCATGCGCTCAAAAGAGGACCGGATCGCCGCCGCATTCGCCCTTGCGCTTTGCCTGCTCGCGGGATGGGCCGCGCTGCGGCCGTTCGCCGAAGCCTGCGGGGAAGTGCGCGCCAACACGCTGCGGCTGCATATCGTGGCCGCGTCCGACAGCGCCGAGGACCAGCGCCGCAAACTGCTCGTGCGCGACGCGATCCTGGAGGAATACGGCCCCGCGCTGGCGGCGGGCGACTCGATCGGAGACGCCCTCGCCGTGACGGGCCGCCTCACCGGTTCCATCGAGGAGTCTGCGCGGCACATCCTGCAGGAAAACGGGAGCACAGACCCCGTCCGGGCGGAGGTGGTCGAGATGTATTTCGATACGATCGCCTATGAGAACGGCGTGCAGATGCCTGCGGGGCGCTACAAGGCGCTGCGGCTCGTGATCGGCGCGGGGGAGGGGCGCAACTGGTGGTGCGTCATGTACCCGCCGCTGTGCCTGCCGGCCGCTTCCCCCGACCGCGGAACGGACGCCGCACGGATCGCCGCCCTCAACGGCGAGGAGGGCCTCGTGCCCAAACTTGCCGCCGTCGAACTGGTCGAACGGGTGAAAGACCGGCTTGGAGCGGCAAAAAACGGGCTCCCCTGATGGGAAGCCCGTCCGGCTGCGCTCATGTTCCGCCGTTCGTTTCCGAGCCGTCGAAGAAAACGGCCTGCGCCGCCGCACTGCGCGGCGATTTGGTAAAATGCGTGAGGCCGCGCTGTGTTTCGGGCGCGATCTCGCCGCGGTCGAGCAGATAGCCGATGATGCCGCCGACCACGTGGCGGGCATGCATGCCGTGCACCGGCGTCGGGCCGTAGATGCCGCGCACCTCGCAGAAGAGGGGGATGATCTCGTCAATGCTCATCGGGCGCTCGATCAGCCCGCGAACGGTGTCGATCATGTCCTCGAGCACGGCGATGTTCTCCGCGGCGATCGCGGAGACGTCCTTCGCCGGGGCCACGCCGTTGTGCGCCATCACGCAGAACGTGCAGGGCGTTTCGGCAAGCAGGCGCTTCGAGGAAAGGTCGAGCGCGAAATTGGTCGTATACGGCGCGCGCAGCCGCTGCAGGCGGTCGTGCGTCGAAAGCACGTCGCCGACGATGAGGACGCCGTCCGGCGTGCGAAACGAGACGCAGTCCGCCGTATGTCCCGGCGTATGGATCACATCGAAAACGGCGCCCGCGGATTCCACGGCCGCCTGGTCGAAGCCGATCGTTTCATCGACGGGGCCGAGGACCGGGGAGAGCGCGGCGGAACGCGTATAGTAGGTGGAGCGAAAGCCGAGGATGTCCGCCATCGCCTCGGGCGAGCGGCAGGCGGCCGCTTCTCCGAGCGGCAGGACGATCGGCAGACCGCCGTATTTTTTTGCGAAATACCGCGCGTTGCCGAAGTGGTCGTGGTGCGAATGGGTGGAAAGGATGCCGCGCACGCGGAGATGCTGTTCGTCGAGAACGGCTTCGATCGCCGCGCGGTCGGCGGGGTGGCCCGGCTCGAGCAGGACGCAGTCATCCCCGCCGAGGCGGTAGACGACCGACATCGTAGAGCCGTCGATCGCCCAGGTTTGTCCGATGACGTGGAAAAGGTTCATACGCCGGCCTCCTGCGCAGGAGCGCCGATCTCGTCGAGCGTGAGCGCGTAGGCGGGCAGATACTCTTCGAGGAACACCCGCGCCGCGGGGAGCGTGAGCGCGGGGTGGCGCAGGCTCGTCTCCTTGGCGACGGCGAACTCGCGGTTGCCGGCCTTCTCCTCCTCCGTGCACTTGATGACGGCGGAGAGTTTGTCGGCAGCCTTGAGATAGGGCGCGTAGCGCTCGTCCGGCGCGAAATAGGGCGCAAATGCGCCGCGCAGGTCCTGCGGCAGCAGCGAGAGCAGCCGGTCGGCGGCCTGCTCCTCGATGGCGCGGTACGCCGCGCGGATCGTCTCGTCGTGGTATTTGACGGGCGTGGGCAGGTCGCCCGTGATGATCTCGGGGCAGTCGTGATAGAGCGCATAGAGCACGCCCGTGCCGGCATCGAGCGTTTCGCCGAAGCGCTCGTTCGCGATGGCGATCAGCGCGTGGGTGAGCATGGCGGTCTCAAGCGTGTGCTCCGAGAGCGTCTCGTTGCGGGTGCAGCGCATCAGGCCCCAGCGATCGATATACTTCATGCGGGAGAGCATGGCGAAAAAACCGTGCATCGAACCCCTCCGTTTTCCGTAAAGTAAAGCCAGTATAGCACATTTGCGCAAAAAAGGGAACTTTTCCGCGCCATGCAGCAAAATGGACGTGCAGCCGCACGCATTTTATGATACAATAAAGCACAAGTGGCGAAGTGACGTCGGCTGCAGGCTGCGCTCCTGCCTGAGGGGCGCGCAAAACGGCCGCACATCGAAGCACGTGACAACCCCGACAGAAGGGAGGGCTCTGCTTGCGATCGCTGGAAAAACAGACCCCGATCGGCGGGAAACAGGCGTTTTGGACCGCGCTGCTGCTTGCGTGCGCCGTCTTTGTGCCGCTGATCGTGTGGGGCCACGGCTGCTTTTTGTATATGGGCGACTACAACGTCCAGCAGATCGCCTTTTACAAACTGATGCACGCATCCGTGCGCAGCGGGAACGTATTCTGGAACTGGCAGACCGATCTCGGCGCGGGGTTCCTCCCTTCCTACAGTTTTTACAACCTCTGTTCGCCGTTTTTCTGGATCACGCTGCCGTTCCCGACAGCCTGGGTGCCGTATCTGATGGGGCCGCTGCTCATCCTCAAGACGGCCTGCGCCTCTTTCACGGCGTATCTCTATCTCAAGCGCTTTGTGCAGCGGCGGGAGTGGGCCGTGTTTGGCGCGCTGCTGTACGCGTTTTCGGGCTACATGCTCTTCAACGTCTTTTTCAACCATTTCCACGATGTGTGCGTCTTTTTCCCGCTGCTGCTCGTCGCGCTCGAGGAACTCGTCGAAAACGACCGCCGCGGCGTGTTCGCGCTGGCGGTGGCGGCAAACGCCGTCGTCAACTACTGGTTCTTCATCGGGGAGGTCGTGTTCATCGTCCTTTATGTGGCGGTGCGCGTGCTTTCGGGCGGCTGGGGCTGCACGGTGCGCAAGTTCCTGCGCGTCGTGCTGGAGTCCGTTTTCGGGCTGCTGCTCGCGGGCGCGGTCTTTCTGCCCTCCGTACTCGCCGTGATGGGCAACCCCCGCACGGGATCGAGCCGCCTCCTCACCGGCCAGTTGATGTGGATCTGGGGCTGGAACCAGCGCCTGCCGGCCATCCTGCAGAGTTGGTTTTTCCCGCCGGAGCAGCCGAGCAATCCCGTGTTCTTTCCCGAGATGGGGGCCAAGTGGTCCTCACTTTCGGCGTGGCTGCCGCTCTTCTCCGCGACGGGCGTGGTCGCCTATCTGCAGACGCACCGCCGCGATTTCCTCAAGCGCATGCTGGTGCTGTCGATGATCGCGTCGGTCGTGCCGATCTTCAACGCCGCCTTTGTGCTGTTCAACGATTCCTACTATGCGCGGTGGTTCTATATGCCGGTTCTGCTGATGTGCGCGGCGACGGCCGTCGCGCTCGAGAGACGGGAACAGCCCGAATACCGCGAGGCGTGGCGCTCCGGCTTTTTTTGGGTGGGCGGCATCACGCTCGTCTTCGTCCTTGCGGTCGGCTTTTCCCCCAAGCGCGACGGCGACGAACTCACCTTCGGTCTCTATTCGGATGCCGCGCGGTTCTGGTTCATCTCCAGCACGGCGCTGCTGTGTCTGGTGCTCGCCGGAATTGCGGTCTTTCGCCTTTCGCGTCACCGGCACTTTCATCGCGCCGTCTTCGCGGCGTTCTCCGTTATCACCGTCATCTACTCGGTCGCCTATATCGGCTCCGGGAAACACTCGCGCGACTATGACCGCACCTACCTTGATACGGTGGTGTTCGGCGCGGACAAGATCGCGGTCGAGACGGACGAACCCTTCGCCCGCAGCGACCTCTACGAATGTTCGGATAACCTTGGCCTGCACTGGGGTCTGCCGAACATCCAGGCATTCCATTCGGTCGTGCCGGTCTCGATCATGGAGTTTTATCCCTCGCTCGGCATCAAGCGGGACGTCTCCTCCAAGCCCGGCACCGAATACCGCGCGCTGCGCGATCTGCTTTCGGTGCGCTGGCTCTTCATCCCCGAGGAGGAGGCCGAGCAGGAGCCGATGCCGGATTTCACGTATTTCGATACGCAAAACGGCTACAACATCTACGAAAACGACCGGTTTCTGCCGATGGGATTCGCCTTTGACGCCGCCATCTCCTACGGCGATGCGGGCGACACGCTGCGCAGCGACCGCACGCAGCGCTACCTGCTGCACGCTCTCGTGATGACCGAGGACGCCATCGACCGCAACGAGGATATCCTCGACGTGGAGTGGGAGATCGAAAATGCGCGGACGACGGCTTCCGCCGCGAAAAAATCCGTGGAGGAACGCCGCCGCGCGGGCGTGGATTCGTTTGCGGTCGACCGCCGGGGCTTTACGGCGCAAACAAGTTACGATGCGCCCAAACTCGTGTTTTTCTCCGTCCCCTACGACAAGGGCTGGACGGCCGAGGTCAACGGCGAACTGACGCGCATCGAGCGCGTCGATTACGGCCTGATGGCCGTGCGCGTGCCTGCGGGCGCGGCGACGGTACGCTTCTCCTACTTCCCCGCGGGGCTCGCCGAGGGCGCGGCTGCCTCGGCGATCGGCGCGATTTTGCTCTCGGTCTATCTGGTGATCGCGGCGCTGCGGCAAGGGAAGCGGCAGCCTCCCCCGAAGGGCGCGCCCGAAAGCAACCGGCTTTCCGAATCCATCCGGCAGATGGAGGCGCTGCCGCCGATCGATCCCGAACGGGAGGAGAGACAATGAACAAACTGTATCTCGTCGTGCCCTGCTACAACGAAGAGGAGGTGCTGCCGGAGACGGCGCGCCGCCTGCGGGAAAAACTGCACGCGCTCATGGAAGCGGGCGCGGTTTCCGAGGGGAGCCGCATCCTGTTCGTGGACGACGGCAGCCGCGACCGCACGTGGGACCTGATCTGCGGTTTCTGCGGGGAAGACGCGCATTTCGGCGGCGTAAAACTCACGCGCAACCGCGGCCACCAGAACGCCCTGCTCGCGGGCCTGACGACGGCCTGCAAAGCCGGCTGCGACGCGGTGATCTCGCTCGACGCCGACCTGCAGGACGACATCGAAGCCATCGACGCGATGCTCGCCAGTTGGCAGGCGGGGCACGATGTGGTCTACGGCGTGCGCTCGGACCGCAAGACGGATACGGCTTTCAAACGCTCGACCGCGCACGGCTTTTACCGCGCGATGCGCGCGCTCGGCGTCGAACTCGTCTACGATCACGCCGACTATCGCCTGCTTTCGCGCCGCGCGCTCGAAGGGCTCCTGCAATTCGGGGAGGTCAATCTGTTTTTGCGCGGCATCGTGCCGCAGGTGGGCTACCCGAGCGACATCGTCACCTACGAGCGGGCCGCGCGCAGCGCGGGCGAATCGAAATACTCCCTCAAAAAGATGCTCGCTTTCGCCATCGAAGGCGTCACGTCGTTTTCGGTGCGGCCGGTGCGCATGGTCGCGGCCGCGGGCGCCGCGGTGTTCTGCGTTTCGCTCGCCGTGCTGTTGGTTTTTGGGATCCTGCGGCTCTGCGGCCGCCCGGTTTCGGGGCTGGCCGGGCTCGGCGTGTCGCTCTGGACGCTCGGCGGCCTGCAGCTGTTTGCGATCGGCCTCGTGGGGGAATATGTGGGCCGCGTCTACCAGGAGGCCAAGCGGCGGCCGCGCTTCCTGATCGAGGAAACGCGCCTGCGCTGAAGCGAAAGTTTTTCGGCGGACGCTTGACGGAGCGCGCGCGGCATGGTATAATTCTATTTACGACCGAGAGGAGAGGTGTCCGAGTGGTTTAAGGAGCCGGTCTTGAAAACCGGTGACTCGCGAGAGCCGTGGGTTCGAATCCCACCCTCTCCGCCATCTTTTCTGCCGTAAAAAAAGTGAATCTGCGAAGATCGAACGCTGCCGACACGGAGATGTACTCAAGTTGGTGACGAGGCGCCCCTGCTAAGGGCGTAGGTCGGGAAACCGGCGCGAGAGTTCGAGTCTCTCCATCTCCGCCAGGAAAGAGCAGCGATTTGCCTGTCAAATCGCTGCTCTTTTCATCGAATCCGATGAAAGGAGACTGCTTTTTGAAAAACCTGCGCAGCACAATGGAGATTGCGGCATAACCGGGAGGTTTGCCGCGATCCCGCAAGCCTCCCAAAGGGTTTATGATTTTACTTTTAGGAGGACAATCCCCATGAATCGGGAAAACAAGAAAAAATCATTCGAGAAGGGTTTTTATAAAACACATTCCTGCAAAGAGACCTTCGTCTGCAAGGTGTGCGGAAGAACGGTTACGCCGCAGGGCGCGGGAAGCGGGCATCGGAACCACTGTCCCAATTGCCTCGCGAGCCGGCACCTGGATATCGAACCGGGCGACCGGGCATCCGACTGCGGCGGCGTGATGGATCCCATCGCGGTCTGGGTGCGGAAAAACGGCGAGTGGGCCGTTATCCATCGTTGCCGGATTTGCGGCGCTCTTTGTTCAAACCGGATCGCTGCAGACGACAATCCCATGAAACTGATGTCGCTGGCCATGAAGCCGGTCGCATTGCCGCCGTTCCCGTTGGAGCGGATCGAGGAGATGACGCGGCTGATGGGCGGCGACGGAGAGATGGAATGGTAAGATGAAAAAGCGGAGCCGATGCGTCAGATCAGCGTGTCGGCTCTCCTGCTGGGCCACAGTTTGCGGAGGAAATCATGAAGTATACGGGCACCTTGATCTCGGTCAAGGATATGGAGCGCAGCAAACGGTTTTATCACGATGTCCTGGGCTTGCATGTCACCGCCGATTTCGGCGCGAACGTCACGCTGGATGGCGGGATCGTATTGCAGACCCTCGACACATGGAAATCCTTCCTCCACGCGGATCGGGTCGTTTTGCCGAACAACGCGGGAGAACTCTATTTTGAAGAAGAGGACATGGACGCCTTTTGCGCGCATCTGAAATCGTTTGAGATCGATTTTGTTCACGAGTTGATGGAGCACCGCTGGGGGCAGCGGGTCGTCCGGTTTTACGACCCGGACAAGCATATCATTGAGGTTGGAGAGCAGATGGATGCGGTGGTCTTCCGCTTTCTCGAAAGCGGGTTGTCCCCGCAGGAGACGGCGGCAAGGACGGATGTCCCGCTGGACTTTGTGCGGGCCTGCCTGCAAAAAAGGGGATAGAAAAGATGAAATACAACCGTACCGTGAGATTGAAGGACGGTCGGGAATGCGTTTTGCGAAACGGCGGGGCGCAGGACGGACAGGCGCATCTTTCCGCCTTTCTTCTGACGCACGGACAGACGGACTACCTGCTCTCCTATCCGGATGAGATCCGTTTTACCGCCGGGCAGCAAGCGGACGATCTGCAGGCGAAAACCGAAAGCGACCATGAAATCGAACTCCTGGCGGAGGTCGACGGGGTCGTCGTCGGCTCGGCCGGGATCGAGCGCGTCGGTCCGCAGGAGAAGGTGAGGCACCGGGCAGAATTCGGCGTCAGTATCGACCGGAATTACTGGGGACTCGGGATCGGGCGGGCCCTGACGAGGGCGTGTATCGAATGCGCCGCAAACGCGGGATATGCGCAGATCGAACTGGATGTCGTCGCACAAAACCAAAACGCGATCGCCCTCTACCAAAGCGAGGGGTTTGCGGAATACGGCCGAAATCCGCGGGGGTTCCGTTCCCGCCTGACCGGTTGGCAGGAACTTGTGCTGATGCGGCTGGAACTGAATGGGTGACGCGAAGCGTTTGGGACCCGTCGCTCCGGCACGCTTTGTCGCCGAAACAACGCACAAAAAAAGCCGCTCATAGAGCGGCTTTTTTCGATGCGGGAAATTCGGATGCAAAGGCGTATCACGCTTTCTGCGGCACCATGACGCGCAGATGCTCCCCTTCGCCGCACTTTCCTTTTTCGTCGAAGACGTCCAGATCGAACCACAGTTTGCGCCCTTCGATGCTGCGCAGTTTCGCCGTGGCGCTCACGTCCATGCCGACGGGGGTGGGGGCGAGGTGGCGGCAGCGGATCTCCGCTCCGACGGTCGTCATGCCTTCGCCGAGATAGGCTTTCGCCAACTCGAGGGCCGCGTTCTCCATCAGGGCCACCAGATTCGGCGTCGAAAGGATCTTTGCGCCGGCGCCGCCGATCTTTTTGGCCGTCATGTCGTCGGTGACCGTCCAGGTCAAGGTGTACTCCGTCGGTTTTTCCATGAAAACGCCTCCTGTGTCGTGATTTTGCCTTTATCATAGCAGGTTTTCGGAGCGCGGGGAAGAGGTTTCAGCAGACGCGTTTCCGAAAGAGATCGGGGCGAAGCAGAAACCGGAAACACGGCGGACCGATCCCGTTGCGGCTCCTGTTTTGTCGGGCGCTCAGCCGCGCAGGCGCGCCAAAAGCGCCTCGCAGCCCTCGAAAATGTCGCGCCACGCGGTTTCAAAATCGCGCGTGTACCACGGGTCTGCCACGTCGCGCGGTCGGTCGGTGTAGTCGAGCAGGAGATGCAGTTTGGGCGCGGCGGTTTCGCCGCAGATGCGGCGCATGTCGCGCAGGTTGGCCGCGTCCATCCCGATCAGCAGGTCGAAGGCTCCGCCGTCGGCGCGCGTCATCTGCCGCGCAGTCTTCCCCGCGCAGGAAATGCCGTGCTCCTCCAGTTTTTTGCGCGCTGGCGGATAGACGGGGTTTCCGATCTCGTCGTCGCTCGTCGCGGCCGAAGCGACCGAAAACCGTTCGCCCAGCCCCGCTTTCTGTGCGAGATCGCGGAAAACAAATTCCGCCGTCGGGCTGCGGCAAATATTGCCGTGGCAGATAAACAGGATTTTGATCATGTGCGTCTGGCCTCCGTCGGTTGCGGTTTCGGGTCCGCCTCTTGCGGCCATTCTACCACAAACCGGCGGGAGAATCCACCCCGAAACCGGCGAAGAAAAATTCCGCGCCGAAAAAGAAAACGCGGAAACCCCCTTGACAAGGCGGCAGGGGGCGGTTATAATATCCCCATAAACCCACTTGTTAAATATGTTGAAAGGAGAGCGGCCGATGCTGTTGTATTTTCCCGAGTTGCTGCGCAGCAATTTCCGGTTCGGACGAATGCGCGGGCGGCGCGCCGGTTTTCGGCGCAGCCGGAGAGCGGCCGCGCTCCCCGGGCGATCCGAACGTTTTGAAACCATCCCGATCAAACGGAAAGAAGGATTTTGATGAGCCATTATAAATTTGAAACGCTGCAGTTGCATGTCGGGCAGGAGCAGCCCGATCCCGCCTCCGACGCGCGCGCCGTGCCGATCTACGCGACCACTTCCTACGTGTTTCGCAACTGCGCGCACGCCGCCGCCCGCTTCGGCCTTGCCGACGCCGGCAATATCTACGGCCGCCTCACCAATTCCACGCAGGGCGTGTTTGAGCAGCGCATCGCCGCGCTTGAGGGAGGCGTCGCGGGGCTGGCCGTCGCATCGGGCGCCGCCGCGATCACCTATGTCGTCCGGGCCCTTGCGGCGCAGGGCGAACACATCGTGGCGCAGAAGACCATCTACGGCGGCACGAGCAACCTGCTGGCCCACACCCTGCCGCTCAGCGGCATCGAGACGACGTTCGTCAACGTGCATGACCTCGCCGAAGTGGAAGGCGCGATCCGCCCGAACACCAAGGCGATCTATATCGAGACGCTCGGCAATCCCAACTCTGATCTCCCGGACATCGACGCCATCGCCGCGATCGCGCACCGCCACGGCCTGCCGCTCGTGATCGACAACACGTTCGGCACGCCGTTTTGGATCCGCCCGATCGAGCACGGCGCGGATCTCGTCGTGCATTCGGCGACGAAGTTCATCGGCGGCCACGGCACGACGCTCGGCGGCGTGATCGTGGACGGCGGTACGTTCGATTGGGCTGCCTCGGGCCGCTACCCGTGGATCTCCGAGCCGAACCCCAGTTACCACGGCGTCCGTTTCACCGAGGCCGCGGGCCCCGCTGCGTTCGCCACCTATGTGCGTGCGGTGCTGCTGCGCGATACCGGCGCCTGCATCTCGCCGTTTGCGGCGTTTTTGCTGCTGCAGGGCACCGAGACGCTTTCCCTGCGCCTGGAGCGCCACGCCGAGAACACAAAAAAGGTCGTCGAATTCCTGAAAAATCACCCGCTGGTCGAGCGGGTCAACCACCCGTCGCTGCCCGACCATCCCGATCACGCGCTGTATGAGAAGTATTTCCCCAACGGCGGCGCTTCGATCTTCACCTTCGAGATCCGGGGCGGGCAGGAGGAGGCATTCCGCTTCATCGACGCGCTCGAACTGTTCTCGCTGCTTGCGAATGTGGCGGACGTGAAGTCGCTCGTCATCCATCCCGCGACGACGACGCATTCGCAACTCACCGATGAGGAACTGGCGGAGGCGGGCATCCGGCGCAGTACCATCCGCCTTTCGATCGGCACCGAGCACATCGACGATATCCTCGCCGATCTGGAAAAGGGATTCGCCGCCGTGCGGTAAAAGCCCCTCGTTCGCGCCGCCTTTGTCCGCCGGACGGGGCGGCGCCCGTTTTTTCGCTTGCGGGAACGCGCCGCAGGTGATAGGATAGGGAAAGAAACGCCGCCGGGAGGTGAAACGCCTTGTCTGCCATGACCGAAAACAGCGCCCTGATCGCGATGAGCGGCGGGGTGGACAGTTCCGTGGCCGCGTGGCTGATGCTGCAGCGCGGGTTTCGCTGCGAGGGCGTGACGATGCAACTGCTGCCCGAGGGGGGAAGCGGGGCGATCCCCTACCGCTCCTGCTGCTCGAAGCAGGACCTCGACGACGCCGCCCAGGCGGCCTTCTGGCTCGGCATCCCGCACGAGATCGTCGACCTCACCGCCGATTTCCGCGAGCGGATCATCGAAAAATTCATCCGCACCTACGAGGCAGGCGGCACGCCGAACCCCTGCATCGACTGCAACCGCTTCTTCAAATTCGGGCGATTGTTGCGTCTTGCGGACGAGCGCGGGCTCGCCTGTGTCGCGACGGGCCACTACGCGCGCATCGACCGCGACCCCGAAACGGGCCTTTGCCGCCTCAAGAAAGCGCTCGACCCCGCCAAGGACCAGAGTTATGTGCTGGCGATGCTTTCGCAGGCGCAGATCGCGCGGGTGGTCTTCCCGCTCGGAGAGACCGAAAAGGCACAGACGCGCCGCATCGCGGAGCGCCTCGGCCTCGAAAACGCCCGCAAGCGGGACAGCCAGGACATCTGCTTTGTCCCGGACGGCGACTACGTGCGCTTTATGGAGCGCTGCACGGGCAAGCGCTACCCCGACGGGGATTTTCTGGACGGGGAGGGCCGCGTTGTCGGGCGGCACCGCGGCGCGGTGCGCTACACGATCGGCCAGCGCAAGGGATTGGGCCTCGCGTTGGGAGAGCCGGTCTACGTCTGTCGCAAGGATATGGCGGCGAACACCGTCACCGTCGGGCCCGAGTCGGCGCTCTATGCACGCACGCTCACGGCGGGAGACGCGAACTGGATCTCCGGCGAAGCGCCGAAGGAGCCCCTCCGCGTCCGGGCCAAGACGCGCTACCGCCAGACGGAGCAGTGGGCGGTCTGCCGCGCGGACGGGGACCGGTTCACGCTCGAGTTCGACGAACCGCAGCGCGCGATCACGGTCGGGCAGGCCGCAGTGCTCTACGACGGGGATGTCGTCCTCGGCGGCGGCACGATCGAGCGCGTCGGTCAGTAAAAAAACGGCCCCCGCTGCGGCGGGGGCTGTTTTGTGCGGCGTCTTAATCCGCAAACAGCGGGGTGGAGAGATAGCGGTCGCCCGTATCGGGCAGCAGGACAACGATCGTTTTGCCCTTGTTTTCGGGGCGCTTTGCGATCTCGATAGCGGCCCACACGGCGGCGCCGGAGGAGATGCCGACCAGCACGCCCTCGGCCTTGCCGACCGCCTTGCCGGCGGCGAAGGCGTCTTCATTCTCCACGGCGATGATCTCGTCGTAGACCGCGGTGTTGAGCACATCGGGGACAAAGCCCGCGCCGATGCCCTGGATCTTGTGCGTGCCGGCCGTGCCCTTGCTGAGCACGGGGGACGCGGCGGGCTCCACGGCGGCGACTTTGACGGAAGGCTTCTTCGATTTGAGGTATTCGCCCACGCCCGTGACGGTGCCGCCCGTGCCGACGCCCGCAACGAACCAGTCGACCTCGCCGTCGGTGTCTTCCCAGATCTCGGGGCCGGTCGTGGCTTTGTGGGCGGCGGGGTTTGCGGGGTTGACGAACTGCCCGGGAATGAAACTGTTCGGCAGTTGGGCCGCGAGTTCGTCGGCCTTGGCGATCGCGCCCTTCATGCCCTTGGCGCCCTCGGTGAGCACAAGTTCGGCGCCGTAGGCCTTCATCAACTGGCGGCGCTCCACGCTCATCGTCTCAGGCATCACGATAAGGATGCGGTAGCCGCGGGCCGCCGCCACGGCGGCGAGGCCGATGCCCGTGTTGCCGCTCGTGGGCTCGATGATGACGCTGTCCGGCTTGAGCAGGCCCTTTTGTTCGGCGTCGTCGATCATGGCCTTGGCGATGCGGTCCTTCACGCTGCCGGCGGGGTTGAGGTATTCGAGTTTTGCGACCAGCCTGGCCTCGAGGCCGTAGGCTTTTTCGATGCGGGTCAGTTCCAGAAGGGGCGTTTTGCCGATCAACTGGTCGGCGGACGTATAAATTTTCTTCATGTTCGATTCCTCCTATCTGTGGGGGCCGCGCGAAGCGGCCGGCGTTGTTTTCGGCCGTTACGGGGTGCAACATCGAAAAACGGATACGGCTCGCTTCATTAAAACCAACCTTTCCAATAGGTTTATTCGGTTATTCTCATTATACGCAGGGTACCCGGGGTTGTCAAGAGGGAACGCATAAAAAAACCATTGATTCCCCTATCAACCATGTTATATAATAGGTTTATAAAAAAGGGGGACTTTTGATGCTGATTTCCACAAAGGGGCGCTATGCGCTGCGGGTCATGGTGGATCTTGCGCAGCACCGCACGCAGGGCTATATTCCGCTCAAGGTGATCGCCGAACGGCAGGAGATCTCCGAAAAATACCTCGAGAGCATCATCAAACTGCTGGTGCGCGACCGTCTGCTCACCGGCCTGCGCGGAAAGGGCGGGGGCTACCGCCTCACCCGCGCGCCCGAACAGTACACGGTCGGCGCCATTTTGCGGCTGACGGAGGAATCCCTCGCGCCCGTCGCCTGCCTGGAGGCGGGGGCCGAGCCCTGCCTGCGCATGGCGGAATGCCGCACGGTCTCGGTGTGGCAGGGGCTCGACCGCGTCATCAACGAGTACCTCGACGGCATCACGCTCGCCGATCTCATCGCGCCTGAGACGCCCGGTAACGATTATGTGATCTGAACCGTCCCTGAAATGCCGGCGCCGCGCAAAAAGCGGCGCCGGCCGCGTCGTTTTTCTTGACGGGGCGGAAAAAAGACGCTACACTGTTGTGTATCGACACGAAGGAGGAACCGGTATGAATCATTCCGACAAGACGATGGAGAAAATCGTGGCGCTGTGCAGCAGCCGCGGCTTCATCTATCCGGGCAGCGAAATCTACGGCGGCCTCGCCAACTCCTGGGACTACGGCCCGCTGGGCGTGGAATTCAAAAACAACGTCAAGAAGGCGTGGCTCAAGAAATTCGTGCAGGAGAGCCCCTACAATGTGGGGCTCGACGCCGCGATCCTGATGAATCCGACGACGTGGGTGACGACCGGCCACGTCTCGAGTTTTTCCGATCCGCTGCTCGATTGCAGGGCCTGCAAGGCCCGCCACCGCGCGGACAAACTGATCGGCGAGGAGCACCCCGAAGTCAACGTCGACGCGATGACGTTCGACGAGATGGACGCGTTCATCGCAGCGAACGGGGATATCGTCTGCCCCGTGTGCGGCAAGCATGAGTTCACGCCGATCCGCAAGTTCAATCTCATGTTCAAAACCGCCATCGGCGTCACGGAAGATTCTTCCTCGGTCTGCTATCTGCGCCCCGAAACGGCGCAGGGCATCTTCGTCAACTTTGCCAATATCGCCCGCACCACCCGCCGCAAACTGCCGTTTGGCGTCTGCCAGGTGGGCAAGGCGTTCCGAAACGAGATCACGCCCGGCAACTTCACGTTCCGCACGCGCGAATTCGAGCAGATGGAATGCGAATTTTTTTGCAAGCCCGGAACCGACCTCGAATGGTTCGCCTACTGGAAGGACTTCTGCCGCAAGTGGCTGACCGATCTCGGCATCCGCGAGGAGCATCTGCGCCTGCGCGACCACGAAAAGGCCGAACTCGCGTTCTATTCGCGCGCCACGACCGACATCGAATACGCCTTCCCCTTCACCGACTGGGGCGAACTCTGGGGCATCGCCGACCGGACCGACTATGACCTCGGCCGCCACATGGAGGCGTCCGGCAAGGATCTGACTTATTACGACCAGGAGACGAACGAGCATTATATTCCCTACGTAATCGAGCCCTCCCTTGGCTGCGACCGCGTCGCCCTCGCGTTCCTCTGCGAGGCTTACGACGAGGAGGTCGTCGGGCAGGACAAGAAGGGCAAGGACGACGTCCGCACCGTGCTGCACCTGCACCCGTATCTGGCGCCGTTCAAGGCCGCGATCCTGCCGCTTTCCAAGAAAGACGTGCTCACCGCCCCCGCCCGCGCTCTGCAGGCCGAACTCTGTAAGGAATTCATGGTCGATTACGACGAGACGGGCTCGATCGGCAAGCGCTACCGCCGCGAGGACGAGATCGGCACCCCCTTCTGCATCACCTTCGATTTTGAAACAGTCGGCGACCCCGAAAAGGGCGTCGCAGCCGACGGCTGCGTCACGATCCGCGAGCGCGACTCAATGCAGCAGGTCCGTCTGCCCATCGGGGAGGTCGCCGCGTATCTGCGCGAGCGGGTCTCGTTCTGATGATCGAGCGCAACCGGCTCACGGTCGATCTCGGCCGTCTGGAGCAGAATCTGGCCGCCGTGCGCGCACGCATCCCGGCGGGCTGCGCGGTGTTTGCGGTCATCAAGGCCAACGCCTACGGCCACGGCGATATCGCCTGCGCGAAGGCGCTGGAGCGCTTCGGCGTGGGCATGTTCTGCGTGGCGGCGCTGTCGGAGGCGATCGCGCTGCGCGAAGCGGGAATCGAGGGCGACCTGCTGGTCCTCTCCCACGTCGGCGCGCAGCACGTGCCGGCGATGCTCGAACGGCGCATCCTGCCCACGGCGGTCGACGCCGCCCATGCGCGCGAACTCGAGGCCGCGGCCGCCTCGTGCGGCGCGGTGCTGCCGCTGCACCTCAAGGTCAACACGGGCATGAACCGCATCGGCTTCGACTGCGACACCGAAGAGCAGTTGGAGGCGATCGCCGCGGCGTATGCCCTGCCGCATCTGCGCTTTACGGGCATCTTCTCGCACTTCTCCTCGTCGGACGACGCAAGCGACGGCGCGGAAGACTACAGCCTCGCGCAGATCGAAGCATTCTCGCGTGTGCTCGCGTTCCTGCGCGGCCGCGGCATCGATCCCGGCGTGCGCCACTTTGCCAACAGCGGCGCGGTCGCGAAATACCCGCAGGCGGCGTTCGACGCCGTGCGCGCCGGCGCGCTGCTGATGGGTTACAACACCGCGACCGATGCTGAGCCCCTCCCCGTTTTGCCCTGCGGGACGTGGCGGGCCGCGATCACGTGCATCCGCACGGCGCCGGCGGGCGCCTGCGTCAGTTACAGCCGCAGGTTCCGAGCCGAAGCGCCCACGCGCATCGCCACGGTCGCCGTCGGCTATGCGGACGGCTGGCCCCGCGCGCTTTCCGACGGCGGCACGGTGCTGCTGCATGGGAAGCGCGCGCGCATCCTCGGCAACATCTGCATGGACCAGATGATGGTGGACGTCACCGGAATCCCCGAGGCCGCCGTGGGGGATCCGGTCACGCTGATCGGGTGCGACGGCGCGCTCGCGCAGACGGCGGACGATGTGGCGGCGCAGGCGGGCTCTTGCATGCACGAGATCCTCTCGCGCATCGGCGAGCGCGTGGAGCGCGAATATCTCGGCGGCTGACCGCGCAAAAAAACACCCCCGGGCGGACGCCTCGGGGGATTTTTTTGGGCAAACGCCGCGCGGGGCATTACCGGTTGCGGCGGTAGATGGCGAGCAGGCCGTCGAGCAGCAGGCTGCGGTCGAGCAGGATCTCGTTCTTGCAGTGCGGGATGATCTGTGGGGCGAGGCCGCCGCACGCGACGACGGTCTTCACGTCGCCGAGTTGTTCGCGGAAGCGGTCCACCATGCCGTCGATCATCGAGGCGGTGCCGTATACGCTGCCCGATACGATGCAGTCGACCGTGTTGGTACCGATCAGTTTCACATTGCGGTCGAGCCCCACGCTCGGCAGCAGCGCCGCCGAGGCGGAGAGCGCGCCGAGCGAGACCTCCACGCCCGGGGCGATCATGCCGCCGCGAAAACTGCGCGAGGCGTCGACGACGGTGATCTTCGTCGCCGTGCCGAGGTCGACGACGATCGCGGGCAGGGGGTATTTTTCCGCCGCGCCCGCGGCCGTGCAGACAAGGTCTGCGCCCGCGGAGGCGGGTTCGTCGATGCGCAGATTGATCCCCGTGCGCACGCCCGGGCCGATGACGAGCACGGGCACCTCGCGGATAAGGCGCACGGCCTCCGACAGGATCGGCGTCAGCACCGGCACGACGCAGGAGATCGCCGCGCCCTCGAAGCGGGTGGAATCCACCCCGTGCAGGTCGAAGATTTCCTTAAACAGCACGGCGTATTCGGTCTCGGTGCGCAGGGCGTCCGTCCGCAGGCGCGCGGTGAACACGGGCCAGCGGTCCTCGTAGGCGCCGAGGCAGATGTTGGAGTTGCCGGCGTCGATCGTCAAAATCATGGTGCCGAATCCCCTTTCTCGCAGTGGTCTGTTCTCACTATATCCGTTTGCGCGGCCGAAATCAAGGCGGCGGAGGCGGATTTTTGCCGAGAACGGCCGATTTTGTCAGAAAGGCTGGAAACATTTTCGCAAGTGTGGTATACTATTTCAGATATCATCGGAAGGGGGCGGGGGCCATGGGCCGCGTGATCGCAGTCACGAACCAGAAAGGCGGCGTCGGCAAAACGACGACGGCCGTCAACCTCGCCGCCGCGCTCGGGGACCGGGGCAAGCGTATCCTGCTGGTGGACGCCGACCCGCAGGGCAATTCCACGAGCGGCTACGGCATCGAAAAAAAGACGCTTGGCCGCACGACTTACGACTTGCTGATCGAGGGGACGCCCGCCGCCGAGTGCACGGTCAAAACGGCGTTCCGCGGCGTGGAGATCATCCCTGCGGGCATCGACCTCGCGGGCGCGGAACTCGAACTCGCCGCCCTTGAGGAGCGCGCCTTTCGCCTGCGCAACGCGCTGCTCCCCGTCAAGGAGCAATACGACCGCATCCTGATCGATTGCCCGCCCTCGCTCGGCTTGGTCACGCTCAACGCGCTCGCTGCCGCCGATACGCTGCTGATCCCGATCCAGTGCGAATACTACGCCCTCGAGGGGCTTTCGCAGTTGATGGCCACGGTGCGGCAGGTCAAGCGGCTCTACAACCCCCGCATCGACGTGGAGGGCGTGCTGCTCACGATGTTCGACGGGCGGCTGAATCTCACGATGCAGGTCGTCGACGAAGTCAAGCGCTTTTTCCCGAAAAAGGTGTTCGCCACCGTGATCCCGCGCAACGTGCGCCTCTCCGAGGCGCCGGGTTTCGGGATGCCGGTGCTCTACTACGACCGCGCCTCGCGCGGCGCCGCGGCCTATCAGGCGCTCGCGGCGGAGTTGCTGACCAAGGAGTGATCCCCATGGCAAAGCCGAAACGGGGCCTCGGGAAAGGCCTCGACGCCCTTTTTGCGGACAACGGCACACAGGATGTCGCCGTCTCCTCCCTCGCGATCAGCGAGGTGGAGCCGAACGCCGACCAGCCGCGCCGCGAATTCGGCCCCGAGGCGCTCTCGGAACTGGCGGAATCCATCCGCTCGCACGGCGTGGTGCAGCCGATCATCGTGCGGCCGCGCGCGAACGGACGTTATCAGATCGTCGCGGGGGAGCGGCGGTGGCGCGCCGCGCGCATCGCCGGCCTCTCGGAGATCCCCGTCGTCGTGCGGGAACTCGACGACGGCGCCGCACTGGAACTGGCGCTCGTCGAGAACCTCATCCGCGAGGACCTCAACCCGATCGAAGAGGCGCTCGGCTACCGCGCGCTCGCCGATCGCTTCGGCCTGACGCAGGAGCAGATCGCCCGCCGCGTCGGCCGGTCCCGTCCCGCCGTCGCAAACGCGCTGCGGCTGCTCGCGCTGCCCGACGAGGCCCTCGCGATGCTGCAAAACGGTTCGATCTCGCCGGGCCACGCCCGCGCCCTGCTGCCCCTGCCCGAGCGGGAGGCGCTCGCGCTTTCGCGCCGCATCGTGGAGGAGGGCCTCTCGGTGCGCCAAACGGAGGCAGCCGCCAAAAAACTGCTCGCGGGGCAAAAAAAACCGCCCGCGCCGGGCGCCCCCACTTTTTATAAGGAAATGGAACTCGCGCTGCGCGATGGGCTGTCCCGCCGCGTGCAGGTGCGGCACAAGGGGGGCGGAAAGGGCACGCTCGAGATCGAATTTTATTCGGAAGAAGAACTGAAGGAACTCGGCCGCAGGCTGACGGCCTCCGATTGAAAAAAGAACTCAAACAGTAAGGAGAGACGACCCGATGCTCGATATGAAAGTGATCCGCCAGGACCCCGACCGCGTCAAGGCGGCCTGCAGAAACCGCAACAAAGACCTCGATGAGACGGTCGACCGCATCCTCGCGATCGACGCGGAGAACCGCGCGCTCAAGACCGAGTCGGAGGCGCTCAAGGCGCAGCAGAACAAGGCGAGCCGCGAGATCCCCGCGGTGAAAAAGGCGGGCGGCGATATTTCCGCCGTGATGGAGGAGATGAAGCGGATCGCGGAGACCGTCGGCAAACTCGACCGCAAGATCGCCGACCTCGACGCGCAGCAACTCGAACTCGCGCTCACGATCCCGAACATCCCGCACGAGAGCGTGCCGATCGGGAAGGACGACACCGAGAATGTGGAGATCCGCCGCTGGGGCGAGCCGCGTCAGTTCGCGTTCGAGCCCAAGGCGCACTGGGACATCGGCGCCGATCTCGGCATCCTCGATCCCGAGCGCGCCGCGAAGGTGACCGGCAAGCGCTTCCATTTCTATAAAGATACGGGCGCGCGCCTCGAGCGCAGCATCATCAACTACTTCCTCAACACCCACACGGCCAACGGCTACACCGAGATCTTCCCGCCGTTCATCGCAAACGCCGCCTCTATGACGGGCACGGGCCAACTGCCCAAGTTTGCGGAGGATATGTTCAAACTCGAGGGCCTCGATTACTACCTGATCCCCACGGCCGAGGTGCCCGTCACGAACTACCATCGCGACGAGATCCTCGACGGCGCCGATCTGCCGATCAAATACTGCGCGTACTCGGGCTGCTTCCGCGCCGAGGCGGGCTCCGCCGGGCGCGATACCCGCGGCCTGATCCGCCAGCATCAGTTCAACAAGGTCGAACTCGTCAAATTCGCCGACCCCGAGACGAGTTATGAGGAACTGGAGGAACTCACCCACGAGGCCGAAAAGGTGCTGCAGGGGCTGGGGCTCCCGTACCGCGTCGTGGCGCTCTCCACGGGCGACCTCGGTTTCTCCTCGGCCAAGACGTACGACCTCGAGGTGTGGATGCCCTCCTACGGGCGCTATGTGGAGATCTCCTCCTGCTCCAACTTCGAGGACTTCCAGGCCCGCCGCCTGCAGGCGCGCTTCAAGCGCGGCCCCAAGGACAAAGCGCAGCTCGTCCACACGCTCAACGGTTCGGGCGTCGCGGTCGGGCGCACCGTCGCGGCGATTCTGGAGAACTATCAGAACGAAGACGGCTCCGTCACGATCCCCGAAGCCCTTCGCGCCCTGATGGGCTGCGACCGGATCGAAAAGAAGTGACCGCCATGGAATTCCCGCGCGGCTCGTTTGAGCGTGTGGTGGAAGTCGCCCCCGCTGACTGCGGCAGGGGCGGCGCCCTTTCCCCATCGGCGGCGCTGCTTGCGATGCAGGATGTCGCAACCGCCTCCTGCGACCGCATCGGCCTGACGCACGACGCGCTGCTGCAGCGGTACGGCGTCGTCTTTATGGCCGCCGCGCAGGCGGTGCGCTTTGCGCGCCCGCTCCGGGCGGGGGAAACGCTGCGCGTGCGCACCGATCCGATCGCCGCGCGCGGGCCGTATTTCCTGCGCCAAACGGTCTTTTTCGACGAAACGGGGGCCGCCGCTGCCGAAGGACAGGCCGCGTGGGCGATTATCGATGCCAAAACCGGCGCGCCGCAGCGCTCGACGCTGCTGCGGGATCAATTTGATCTGCTGCCGGGCGCGCGCCCCTTCTGCGACGCCGCGCGTCTGCGGTTCCCTGCGGCGGAGACCGGGCGGGAGGCCTACGCCGTCACCGCGGCGGACGCCGATCTCAACGGCCATATGAACAACACCGTCTACGCCGATCTGCTGATGCGCTGCATGCCCGAGATCGCGGACGTGGCGGAATTTGCGATCCGCTACCGCCGCCAGTGCTTCCCGGGCGACGTGTTGCGCCTTTGCCGCGACGGCGAACTCGCCGCGGGCTACCTCGGCGAAGAACTGTGCTTTTCGGGCTATTGCCGCACGCGTTGACCGATGCCGAACCGGCCGCCCCGCAGACGCGGGGCGGCCGGTTTTTTGCCCGCCTCGGTTGCGAAGCGGCGCGAAAAAGCGTATCATAAAAGGGAACGAAGCGAAAAAGCGGGTGTCGCCGTTTTTGAAAGGAGCGCCGTATGGACTGGACCGATCTCGCCGTCACCGTGCCGGCAGCGCGTGCGGAGGAAGCCGCCGCGATCGCGCAGCTGGTCGCGGGCGCGGGCATCTATATCGAAGACTATTCCGATCTCGAGGAGCAGGCGCGCGCCATCGCGCACATCGACCTGATTGACGAAGCCCTCGTACAAAAAGACCGCACGAAAGCCGTGATCCACATCTATCTCGCGCCCGACCGGCTGCCGGCCGAGGCGGCCGCCGTGCTGCGCGAGCGGCTCTCGGCCTGCGGCATCGCGCACGCGATCGAAACGCGCGGCGTGCACGAGGAGGATTGGGCCAACGCCTGGAAAGCCTACTACCACCCGATCGAACTCTCCGACCGCCTGGCGATCTGCCCCTCGTGGGAGGCGTTTGAGGCGAAGCCCGGCCAGAAAGTGCTGCGGCTCGACCCGGGTATGGCGTTCGGCTCGGGCACGCATGAGACGACGCGCCTCTGCCTCTGCCTGATGGAGGAATCGCTCGCGCCCGGCGCTTCGATGCTCGATGTGGGGACGGGCAGCGGCGTGCTTGCGATCTGTGCGAAACTGCTCGGCAGCGGCCGCACCGTCGGCGTCGACATCGACGAGACGGCCGTGCAGGTGGCGAAGGAAAACGCCGCCCAAAACGGCTGCGGCGACGCGGAATTCTTCTGCGGCGACCTGGCGCGCGACGTGCGCGGCGCGTTTGACGTGATCTGCGCGAACATCGTCGCGGACGCGATCCTGCGCCTCGCGGGCGATCTGCCGCGCCTGATGGCGCCCGGCGGCGTCTGTATCGTCTCGGGCGTCATCGACACGCGCAGGGACGAGGTGCTTGCGGGGCTTTCGGCCGCGGGCCTCTTGCCCGAAACATGCCGCGAAGAAAACGGCTGGGTCGCGATCCGCTGCAAAAAGGCGTAAAGCGCCCCGAAACCGCGCATACTAACTCCGAAAAGGAGGAATGAAGATGAAACGAACCGTTCCCGCGCTCCTGGCGGCGCTGCTGCTCGCGGGCTGCGCCTCGCGCGGCGAGACGTTTTCCTCCGGCGGCACCGTCGGCCGGCCGGATGTTCCGCCCGCGTCGTCTGTTCAGGAGGCCGCGCAGGGGGAGGAGTCCCCGCAGCCCCCGCCCGAATCCTCGCGGGAATCCGAACCCGAGAAGGAGCCCGAGAGCCGTCCCGCCCTGGCGATGTCGGCCGATTTCCTCGCGCTTTCCGCGCTTTCCAACGAGGGCGTCACGTGGGGCCCGGGCACGCAGCAGACCGCGGCGGGCCGCTCGGCGGCCTGCGAGGCGCTGCAGGAGCAGTTCGGCGGCGAGCACAACGTCTGGTTCATCGGCCCCGAGGAGGAGAACACCGTCACCCTCACGTTCGACCAGGGTTATGAGAACGGCTATACGGCGTCGATCCTTGACACGCTCAAGGAGAAGGACGTGCAGGCGGTCTTTTTCCTGACGGGGCACTATGTGCGCACCGAGCCCGAATTGGTGCAGCGCATGATCGACGAGGGGCACATCCTCGGCAACCATTCGGACAGCCATAAGGTCTACTGCCGCGAACTCACGCCGGAGGAATCGCTCGAGGACGCGCTCTATATGCAGCAGAAACTGCGCGACGACTACGGCTATGAGATGCGGCTGTTCCGTTTTCCCGAAGGCGAGTTTTCCGAGCAGTCGCTCGCGCTGATGGACGAACTCGGCTACGCCAGCGTGTTCTGGAGTTTCGCCTATGCCGACTGGAACGTAAACGACCAGCCCGAGCCGCAGGCCGCCAAGGAGCGGATCTTCCGGTACCTGCACCCGGGCGAGATCATGCTGCTGCATTCCGTGAGCAGCACAAACGCCGCGATCCTCGGCGATGTGATCGACGAGATCCGCGCGCGCGGCTATACAGTGGGGCCCTTTGAGGCGCTTCGCTGACCGAAAGACGAAACAAGACCGGCCGGACGATGTCCGGCCGGTCTCTGCGTGGTTCGGTTCGGGATCTTCCGCGTCATTTCAGGGCGTTCAGCGCGGTCTCCATGCGGCGCGCTCCCTCTTCGATCGCCTCGTAGGCGTTCGAGTAGGAGAGGCGCAGGTTGTCGGGCGCCTCGAACGCCGCGCCGGGGACGGCGGCGATGTGCCCCTCGGCGAGCAGATAGTGCGCCAGATCGAACGAGTCGCGGATCACGGAGCCATCCGGCGCCGTTCTGCCGTAGAACGAAGAGACGTTCGGGAACAGGTAGAACGCGCCGTCCGCGTCGGCGCAGGAGACGCCCTCCATCGCGTTGAGGCGCGCGACAAGGAACGCCCGGCGGCGGTCGAACTCGCGGCGCATGGTTTCCACGCTCTCCTGCGGGCCCGAGAGGGCCTCGAGTGCGGCGTACTGCGCGATCGAGGAGGGGCACGAGGTGGCGTGTCCCATCAGGGCGTTGACGCCCTTGATAAGCGGCAGCGGGCCCGCGGCGTAGCCGAGGCGCCAGCCGGTCATGGCGTAGGCTTTCGAGAAGCCGTTGATCGTCACGGTGTGCGCGAGCACCTCGGGCGAGATCGAGCCGATGCTGAAGTGGCGCTTGCCGTTGTAGATCAGTTTTTCGTAGATCTCATCGGAGATCACGGTGAGGTCATGCGCAAGGGCGATCTCCGCGAGGCCGCGCAGCCCCTCTTCGGAGTAGACGGCGCCGGTCGGGTTGTTGGGCGTGTTGATGAGGACAGCGACGGTCCTCGGCGTGACGGCGGCCCGGATCGCGGCAAGGTCGAGTTGGAATCCGTCCGTCTCCTTCGCCGGTACGAGTACGGGCCGGGCGCCCGCCAGTTTGATCATCTCCACATAACTGACCCAGCAGGGCGTGGGCAGAATGATCTCGTCGCCCTCCTCGCAGAGCGCGAGGATCGTGTTGAAGATCGGCTGTTTTGCGCCGGTGCCGACGCTGATCGCCTGCGGGGGATAGTCGAGGCTGTTTTCGCGGGCAAGTTTTTCGGACACGGCGCGGCGCAGTTCGGGGATGCCGGGCACGGGGGTGTAGTGCGTTTTCCCCGCGCGGATCGCCTCGCAGCCGGCGCCGCAGATGTTCTCCGGCGTGTTGAAGTCCGGCTCGCCGACGCTGAAGGAAATCACGTCGATACCTTGCATGCGCATTTCGGTCACTTTTTCCATGAAAGAAAGGGTGGCTGAGGGCGTGATGTTTTGGATCCGCTTGGTGATTTTCATAGGGAAGGTGCTCCTTTCCATTGTGTCAGCGTCGTATAATTGCTTCTTTTTGGTATACCGTACAGTATAGGGGCAATCCTCGAAAAAAGCAAGGCTTTTCCGCAGAAAAAAGAGGAGATTTTTATGAAAAATGAAAGTTTGTCAGAAAAAACTTGCAAATCGGCTCTTGCGGGACTCCTGATTATGGATGAGGACCCCGCGCTCGAAATGCCCCTCGCTCCCCCTGCGCCACCCGCGCCCTGCACGACTGTGATCGGCGCCGACGCCGTGTTCGAAGGGGACCTGCGCGCCGAAGGGCACGTCCAGATCCTCGGGCGGGTCTACGGCGGCGTGACGGCGGGCGGGAACGTCATCCTTTCTGGCGGCGTCGAAGGGGATGTGAGCGGCGACAACATCTCGCTCGAAGGCTGCGCCGTGCGCGGCGGCGTGACGGCGCGCGGCGAACTCAAACTGGCGGCGGGCACGGTCGTCGAGGGCGATCTTTCGGCGCGGCGGGCCGCCGTCAACGGCAAGGTGCGCGGCAGCGTCTCGGTTGCGGAGACGGTCGTGTTGCAGGATGACGCCCTCGTGCTCGGCGACGTGTCGGGCGCGCACATCTCGATGTGCGACGGAGCGGCCCTCGTGGGCGCGGTGCACATCCTCGGCCGCGAGGAGGACAAGGCCCTCGCCGCCGATTTTTCCCGCGCGCTCGGCGAGAGGCTCTGATCTTTCCCCGGACAATTTTTATCGGCCAACCCCCTTCGCATACGGTTGAAAAAACCGGAATGCGAGGGGGATTTTTCATGCTGCTTTCATTGCTCGGCGCCCTGCGGATGTTTTTTTTCACGCTCAATCTCAACCTCTCGGGTTCGTCGTTCCCGCGGCCGCTTTCGGCGGCGCGGGAGAGAGAATGCCTGCTGCGCGTGCGCGAGGGCGACCGCGCCGCGCGCGACGAACTGATCGAGCACAACCTGCGCCTCGTGATGCACATCGTCAAAAAATACTACGCCAACCAGCGCGACCAGGAGGATCTGATCTCCATCGGCACGATCGGGCTCATCAAAGCGGTGCAGACGTTCGACTGCGAAAAGGGCACGCGGTTTGCGACCTATGCCTCGCGGTGCATCGAGAACGAGATCCTGATGCATTTCCGCGCCCGCAGGAAATCGGCGCAGGACGTCTACCTCTCCGATCCGATCGACACCGACAAGGACGGCAACGCCCTCACCCTGCTCGACCTGCTGGCCGACGAGACGAGCATGGTCGAGACGATCGAGGAAAACCTGCGCGGCCAGCAGGTGCGCGGGCTCGTCGCCGCGCTCGAAGACGACCGCGAGCGGGAGATCGTCGTGCTGCGCTACGGATTGGGCGGCGGCGCGCCGCTCACGCAGCGCGAAGTGGCGAAGCGGCTGGGAATTTCGCGCTCCTATGTCTCCCGCATCGAGAAAAAGGCGCTTGCCCGCCTGCGCGAGGAACTTTCGGAACCGGCTGCGGGCGGCGAAAACGGCGGCGGAGATTCTTGCGGGGTTGTCCGATCTGTGCTATAGTGGTACCATATAGACGCACCGTGCGCCGCATCCGGCAAAAAAAGCCGGGGCGAACGGCGCGGGAACCGATTTTGGGAGAGATGGAAATGCAACAGGAAAGAAAACAGCGCATCGTGGTAAAAGTGGGGACCTCCACCCTGACGCACGCCTCCGGGGCGCCGAATCTGCGCAGCATCGAGCACCTGGTGCGGGCGATCTCCGATGTGAGCGGCGCGGGCTACGAGGTGATCCTCGTCAGTTCGGGCGCGATCGCCGTGGGCAGCGCCAAATTGGGCCTCGCGGAGAAGCCGAAGGAGTTGCGCTTCAAACAGGCGGCCGCCGCCGTGGGCCAGTGCAGGCTGATGCACGTCTACGATCAACTTTTCTCCGAATACAACCAGTCTGTGGCGCAGATCCTGCTCACCGACGAGGATGTGGCGGATGCGCAGCGCGCGGCGCACCTGCGCGCGACGTTTTCGGCGCTGCTGGAGATGGGCGTGATCCCGGTCGTCAACGAGAACGACTCCGTCTCTTCGGCGGAGATCGAAACGGGGCAGCACAAAGTGCTCGGCGACAACGATACGCTCTCCGCGATCGTCGCGTCTCTGTGCGAGGCGAATCTGCTGATCCTGTTCAGCGACATCGACGGACTCTATGAGGCGGATCCCCGCACGCATCCGCAGGCAAAACTGCTGCCGGTCGTCACCGAACTGACGGACGAGATCCTCGAAATGGCGGGCGGCGCGGGCACATGGCGCGGCACCGGCGGCATGGCGACGAAGCTTTCCGCCGCGCGGGTGGCGATGGCGGCGGGCTGCGATATGGTCATCACCAACGGCGCCCGGCCCGAGGAACTGTTCGACATCGTGGAGGGACGGCGGATCGGAACGCGGTTCCTCGCAAAGAAGGGGGAAACGGTATGACGGCACTGCAGCAGCAGGGCGCGGCGGCCAGGGAAGCCGGCCGCAGGCTTGCCCTTGCGGACACGAAAACGAAAAACGAGGCGCTGGAAGCGATCGCCGCGATCCTTGAGGCGCGGCAGGCCGAATGGCTCGCCGCAAACGAAGAGGACTTGGCGGCCGCGCGCGCGGCGGGCATGCGCCCCGCGATGCTCGACCGCCTGACGCTCACGCCCGAGCGGATTGCGCAGGTCGCCGCAGGCGTGCGCGAGGCCGCGGCCCTGCCCGATCCTGTCGGGGAGATCACAAAGGAGACGACGCGGCCGAACGGCCTGCTGATCCGCCGGCGCCGCGTGCCGCTGGGCGTGATTGCGATCATCTACGAGGCGCGCCCCAACGTCACGGTCGATGCGGCGGTGCTGTGCCTCAAGTCGGGCAACGCCTGCATCCTGCGCGGCGGCAAGGAGGCGATCCGCTCGAACCGCTGCGCGGTCGCGCTGATGCGCGAGGCGCTCGCCTCGGTCGGGCTGCCGGAAGACGCGGTCTCGCTCGTGCAGGATACGTCCCGCGAGAGCGCCAACGAACTGATGAACCTCGAGGAATACGTCGACGTGCTGATCCCGCGCGGCGGCGCGGGCCTGATCCGCGCGGTGGCAAAAAATTCCCGCGTCCCCGTGATCCGCACGGGGGAGGGCGTCTGCCATGTCTACATCGACCGCGAGGCCGATCTTGCGATGGGCGCGCGCGTGCTGTATAACGCCAAGTGTTCGCGCCCGTCGGTCTGCAACGCGGCGGAGTGCGTCCTCGTGCACCGGGATGTCGCCGAGGCGTTCTGGCGCGAAGCGATGCCGCTTCTGGATGAAAAGAACGTTGAACTGCGCGGTGACGCCGAAGCCTGCGCCGTCCTCGGCGCACGGGCCAAGGCCGCTTCGGAGGAGGACTGGGACACGGAGTACGGCGACTATACGCTGGCCGTCAAAACGGTGGCGAGCGCGCGGGAGGCGATCGACTTCATCGGCGCCCACGGCACGGGCCACTCCGAGAGCATCATCACCGAAAACGCGCGGACGGCGGAGCAATTCCTCGACGAGGTGGATGCGGCGGCGGTGTTTTGGAACGCCTCCACGCGCTTCACCGACGGCGGCGAGTTCGGGCTCGGCGCGGAGATCGGCATCTCCACGCAGAAACTGCACGCCCGCGGGCCGATGGGCCTCGAGGAACTGACAAGCTGGAAATACGTCGTCTGCGGCGACGGACAAGTCCGCTGACAAGGGGAGGAAATCACATGGAAACGATCTTCGGTTTTATCGGCGCCGGCAACATGGGCGGCGCTCTGGCGCGCGCCGCGCGCCGCCGGCTCGCGGGCAGCCAGATCCGCATTGCGGATGCCATGCAGGCCAAGGCGGAGGAACTGGCGGACGATCTGGGCGCGCAGGCGGTCGACAACGTCACCGCGGCGCAGTGCGCCGATTTCCTGTTCCTCGGCGTCAAGCCGCAAATGATCGAGGACCTGCTCACGCAATTGCGGCCGGTGCTCGCCGCGCGCGGCACGCCGTTCGTCCTTGTGAGCATGGCAGCGGGTGTTTCGATCGGGCGGATCCGTTCGCTTGCGGGCGCGGATTACCCCGTCATCCGCATCATGCCCAACACCCCCTGCGGCATCGGGGAAGGCGTCATCCTCTATACCTGCGCCGATGTGCCCGATAAAGCGCGCAAGCGGTTTTTGACCGCCATGGACGGCGCCGGCCTGCTGCTCGAACTGGCGGAGGGGCTGTTCGATGCGGGCGGCGCGATCTCCGGCTGCGGCCCGGCCTATGTCGACCTGTTTGCCGAAGCGCTGGCCGACGGCGGCGTCGCCTGCGGATTGCCGCGTTCGGCTGCGATGGCGCTCGCCGCGCAGACGCTCGTCGGCTCCGCAAAACTGATGCTTGAAAGCGGGCGGCACCCCGGCGACCTGAAGGACGCGGTCTGCTCCCCCGGCGGGTCGACGATCCAGGGCGTGCGCACGCTCGAAAACCGCGCGTTCCGCGCCGCGGTGATCGAGGCGGTGATCGCTTCCTGCGAGAAAAACAAGGCGCTCGGATAATTGTGCTCAGACGGCTGCGGGTTCGGTCCCGCGGCCGTTTTTTGCAGCGGAAAAATCTTCGCCGTCATTGTATCGGCGCCGAAAAACTGGTATAATAAGTCCACCGGATCGTTTCAGGAAAGGAAAGTGATGCGCATGGTCGCGCAGATCATCTGCGTCGGCACCGAACTGCTGCTCGGCGACGTCGTGAACACCAATGCCGCCGACATCGCGCGGATGCTGGCGCGCCTCGGGATCGGGGTCTATCATCAGAGCGTCGTCGGGGACAACCCCGAGCGCCTTTCGCAGGAATTGGACGACGCGTTTTCGCGCTGCGACCTCGTGCTTCTGACGGGCGGGCTCGGCCCGACCTACGACGATCTCACGAAGCAGACCGTCGCGCGCTGGTTCGGCAAGCCTCTCGTGCTCGACCGCGAGGAGGAGCGGAAACTGCGCAGTTTCTTCGAGCACACCGGCCGCACCATGACCGAGAACAACCTCCAGCAGGTGATGATGCCCGAGGGCTGCATCGTGCTGCAAAACCCGAACGGCACCGCGCCCGGCTGCATCATCGAGGGGGAGGGAAAGGCCGCCGTGATGATGCCCGGCCCGCCGCGCGAGATGCGCCCGATGCTCGAGGGGCCGGTGTTCGACTGGCTGCAGCGGCGCACGGACAGCGTTTTTGTCAGCCGCACGCTCAACTTTTTCGGCATCGGCGAATCGGCGCTCGAGAGCCGCGTCCGCGAGGAGATCTCGCACATGGAAAACCCCACCGTCGCGCCCTATGCGAAGCCCGGCGAGGTGCAGTTGCGCATCACGGCGCGGGGAAAGGACGAAGCGGCCTGCCGCGCGCTGATCGCCCCCGTGGAGAAAGAACTGCGCGACCGCTTCGGAAAGTATTGCTACGGCGCCGATTACCATGTGCTGCAGGAGGCCGTCGTGGACGTGTACCGTGCCCGCGGGCTGCATCTGTCGGCCGCCGAGAGTTGCACGGGCGGGCTCGTCGCCTCGCGGATTGTGGAGATCCCCGGCGCCTCGGAGATGTTTGAATACGGCGCAGTTGCCTACGGCGATGCTGCAAAGCGCGCCCTGCTCGGCGTTTCGGCCGAAACGCTCGCGCGGCATACGGCCGTAAGCGCCGAGTGCGCCGCGGAGATGGCGAACGGCGTGCGCGCGCTTTCGGGCGCGGATGTCGGCGTCGCGACGACGGGCTATGCCGGCCCCGGCGGGGAAACCGTCGGGCTTGTCTACGTCGCCGCGGCGAATGCACAGCGGACGATCGTGCGCGAATTCCATCTCGCGCGCGGCAGGGCCGACGACCGCGAGCAGATCCGGCTGATGGCGTCCTCGTGGGCGCTGCGGTTGGCTCTGATGGCGGCCGACGGCGATACGAGACTGATCGAAAAGGAGGATACCCGCAAATGAACGCATATCCCGCCTCGTGCGACACCGAACTGCTCAAAATGATGGCCAAGCAGTTCCCGACGATCCCGAGCGTCTGCACGGAGATCGTGAATCTGCAGACGATCCTCAACCTCCCCAAGGGGACGGAGCACTTCATCAGTGACCTGCACGGCGAATACGAGGCCGTGACGCACATTCTCAACAACGCTTCCGGCATCATCCGCGAAAAGATCGACGAACTGTTCTCCGACAGCGTGTCCGCCGAGGAACGCGCCGAACTCGCCACGCTGATCTACTACCCCGCGCGCAAACTCGAGATCCTGAAGAAGAAATATGAAGACCGCCTCGAGGAGTGGTATCATATCACGCTCGTGCGGCTTGTGCAGGTTTCCCGCCTCGTCTCTTCCAAATACAGCCGCTCGAAAGTGCGCAAGCAGCTGCCGGAGGAATTCTCCTATATCCTCGGCGAACTGCTGCACGCCGAATCGGCGAAAAACAAGGAAACGTATTACCAGAGCATCTACCGCTCGGTCATCGAGGTCGGCCGCGCCGACGAATTCATCGAGGCAGTCTCGGACCTCATCAAGAACCTGGTCGTCGACCGGCTGCACGTGCTCGGTGACATCTTCGACCGCGGCCCCGGCGCGCAGCACATCATGGAAAAACTGATGACGCACCACTCGGTCGATTTTGTGTGGGGCAACCACGATATGCTCTGGATCGGCGCCGCCGCAGGCAACGAGACCTGCATCGCCAATATGCTCAACGTGTCGCTCTCCTACGCCAACGTCGATACGATCGAAAACGGCTACGGCATCAGCCTGCGCCCGCTGATGGTATTCGCGCAGAAGACCTACGGCGACAGCATGGTCTATAAACCCAAGGTGATCGAGGAGGGCAAGATCGGCCTCAACGATGTGGGCCTCGTGGCAAAACTGCGCCGCGCAGCCGCCACCCTGCAGTTCAAACTCGAGGGGCAGACGATCGCCCGCCACCCCGAGTACGGCATGGAGGACCGCCTCGTACTCAACTGCGTCGACTACGAGAAGGGCACGCTGACCGTCTACGGCCATACATACGAACTCAAGGATGCAACGTTCCCGACGATCGACCCGAAGGACCCCTACGCCCTCACGCCGGATGAGCAAGACCTGATCGAGGCGCTCAAGGATTCCTTCCGGCGCAGCGAACGTCTGCAGCGGCACATCCGCTTTTTGATCGACCGCGGCTCGATCTACCGCATCGCAAACGGCAACCTGCTGATGCACGGCTGCCTGCCGATCGAGGAGGACGGCTCGCTGATGTCCTTTACTTTCAACGGGCGCAAATACGCCGGCCGCGAGCTGCTCGATTACTGCGACCGTATGGTGCGCACGGGCTACTACGGCGTGCCCGGCAGCAAGGAAAAGGCCGACGGCGTCGATCTGATGTGGTGGCTCTGGTGCGGGCGCGATGCGCCGCTCTTCGGCAAGACCCGCATGACGACGTTCGAGCGCCTGCTCGTCGCGGACAAGGAGTCCCACAACGAGCCGAAGAACGCCTTCTACCGCCGCGTCAACGATCCCAAACTGCTCTCGCTGATCGTCAACGAATTCGACCTCGACCCGCAGTTTTCGCACATCATCGTCGGGCACATCCCCGTCAAGGCCAAATCGGGAGAGAACCCGATCCGCTGCGGCGGCCGCATCCTGATGATCGACGGCGGATTCTGCAAGGCCTACCAGCCAGAAACAGGCATCGCGGGCTACACGCTCGTCTATAACTCCTACGGCATGCGCATCATCTCGCACGAGGCGTTCACCTCGATCGAGTCGGCCGTGCAGGATAATTTCGACGTCGCCTCGATCTCGAACATCGTGGAGACGGAGCCGCAGCGCCGTCTGATCGCGGACACGGATATCGGCCGTGAGTTGCGCGACCAGATCCGCGCGCTCGAGCGCCTGCTCGAGGCCTACCGCAGCGGGGAACTGCGACAGGGAGTGCGCCCGTGAAACGCCCGTCCGGTTCGTTTCGGCCCGATCAGACGGCCCTGCGCCTGATCGCCTGCGCCTCGATGCTGATCGACCACATCGGCGACGTCTGGTTCCCGCAGGCGGTCTGGATGCACGTTCTCGGGCGTCCCGCATTCCCGATCTTCGCCTTTTTGCTCGCAGAGGGGGCCGCGCGCACGCGCAGCCCCCTGCGTTATCTGCTGCGGCTGGGCGTTTTTGCGGCAATCAGCGAGGCACCGTTCGATTTCGCTTTTTCGGGCGGCGTCGATTGGTCGTGCCAGAACACGATCGTCACGCTGTTCTTCGGCTGCGCGATGCTGCTGTCGCTCGATCGGGTGAACGGATCGCAGAAAACGGCGGTTGTGATCGCCGCCTGCGCCGCCGCGACGCTTGCCCGCGGCGATTACCGGTTTGTCGGGATCCTGCTGATCTATGCGTTTGCCGTCGCACGCCGCGCGGGGGAGGGGGCCGCGCGGCCTGTGGCGTTTTTCACGGCGGTCACCGCCTGCCTCTCGATCCTCGAAGGGCTGCTCCTGCGTGATTTTTCCGCGCACCTGCCGTGGGCCGCCGCCGACCTCGGCGCGCTTTTGGCGATCCCGCTGCTGGCGCGTTATGTGCCCGGCAAGCGTCCGCCGCCGCGTCCCGTCACCTATGCGGGCTATCTGTTTTATCCCGCGCATCTGGCCGCGATCGCGCTGCTGGCGCGGTAAAAACGCCGCGCTCTGTGCAGTTGGCACAAAACGGGAGAATTTTTTTGGGAAATCCTGCAGGCAAGAGGAAAAACCCGCTTGCAAAGGGTATGTTCGGGTGGTATAATATCACAGTGACTTTTGCGGCATATCCGCAAAGAAAGAATATTGCGGAAGCGTTCCGCAAGAAAAGGGGTACAGGTATGCAAAGTTTGATTTGGGCCGCTCCCGTGCTGGCCGTTTGCGCGCTGCTGTTTGCGGTGTACAAATCCGGCGTCGTCGGCAAAGCGCCCACCGGCACCGATCGGATGGCAGAGATCGCCGGATTCATCCACGAGGGCGCCCGGGCGTTTCTGTTCGCGGAATATAAGATCCTCGTCTGGTTCGTCATTCTGCTGTTCGTGGTGATCGGCTTCGGCATCAACTGGACGACGGCGATCTGCTTCGTCGTCGGCGCGGCCTTCTCGATCGCCGCGGGTTACAGCGGCATGACGGTTGCCACCAAGGCCAACGTCCGCACCGCCGCCGCGGCGAAGGACGGCGGCATGCCCAAGGCGCTGCACATCGCGTTTTCGGGCGGCTCGGTCATGGGAATGTGCGTGGTGGGCTTCGGCCTGCTCGGCTGCTCCGTCATCTATCTGATCACCGGCAACGCTTCGGTGCTGTCCGGCTACAGCCTCGGCGCCTCCTCGATCGCGCTCTTCGCGCGTGTCGGCGGCGGCATCTACACCAAGGCCGCGGACGTCGGCGCCGACCTCGTCGGCAAGGTCGAGGCGGGCATCCCCGAGGACGACCCCCGCAACCCCGCCGTCATCGCGGACAACGTCGGCGACAACGTCGGCGACGTCGCGGGCATGGGCGCGGACCTGTTTGAATCCTATGTCGGCGCGCTCGTCTCCGCGCTGACGCTGGGCATCGCTTTCACGGGCGTTGTCAGCGGCGCGGGCACGATCTATCCGCTGCTGCTGGCCGCGTGCGGCGTCCTCGCTGCGATCGTCGGCTCGTTCTTCGTCCGCGGCAAAGAGGGGGGCAACCCCCAGAAGAGCCTGAACACCGGCTCCTACGGCGCGGCGATCATCGTCGCCGTTCTGGCGTTTGTGTTCTCCGGCATGCTGTTCGGCAGTTATAAGCCCGCGATCGCGGTCATTTCCGGACTGGTCGTCGGCCTTGTGATCGGTATCGTCACCGAGATCTACACCTCCGGCGAATACCGCTTCGTCAAGAAGATCGCGGAGCAGTCCGAGACCGGCTCCGCCACCACGATCATCTCCGGCCTCGCGGTCGGCATGATGTCCACCTGCGTGCCGATCCTGCTGATCTGCGTCGGCATTTTCCTCGCCTACCAGTCCGCCGGCCTCTACGGCATCGCGCTCGCGGCCGTCGGCATGCTCTCCACCACCGGCATCACCGTTGCGGTCGACGCCTACGGCCCGATCGCGGACAACGCGGGCGGCATCGCCGAGATGTCCGGCCTCGATGAGTCTGTCCGTGAGATCACCGACACCCTCGATGCCGTCGGCAACACCACCGCCGCCATGGGCAAGGGCTTCGCGATCGGCTCCGCCGCGCTCACCGCGCTGGCGCTGTTCGTCTCCTACGCGCAGGCGGTCGGCATCAACGAGACCGGCATCAATGTGCTTTCGCCCAACGTCGTCATCGGCCTGCTGATCGGCGGCATGCTGCCGTTCGTGTTCTCGGCCCTGACGATGGAATCCGTCTCCAAGGCCGCCTACAAAATGATTGAGGAAGTGCGCCGCCAGTTCCGCTCGATCCCCGGCATCCTCGAGGGAACGGCCAAGCCCGATTACACCACCTGCGTTGCGATCTCCACGCAGGCCGCGCTGCATGAGATGATGATCCCGGGCATCATGGCGGTCGTCGTTCCGCTGCTCGTCGGCATCCTGCTCGGTGCCGAGGCGCTCGGCGGCCTGCTGGCCGGCTCGCTCGTCACGGGTGTCCTGATGGCGATCTTCATGTCCAATTCCGGCGGCGCGTGGGACAACGCCAAGAAGTACATCGAGGGCGGCGCCCACGGCGGCAAGGGCTCGGATGCCCACAAGGCCGCGGTGGTCGGCGACACGGTCGGCGATCCTTTCAAGGACACGTCCGGCCCGTCCATCAACATCCTCATCAAGTTGATGACGGTCGTCTCCCTCACCTTCGCCACGCTGTTCGGCTCCGGCCTGCTCAATTTCTTCCACTGATCGGTGAAACGCACAGATCCCGCGTCCCTCCAACGGGGCGCGGGATTTTTTGCACAACCGCGTTCCCCGCTGCCGACGCCGTGAACGCCGCGATCTCGGATCAATCGGGGGTTGCTTTTCCCGGCCGCATATGGGAAACTGGTTTTGTCGGCAGCGGAGATCGGCGATGCGGCAAACGCCCGAAAAGGGTCGGCGGCCGCAGGGCGCCCGCGCCAAAGCGCGAGAATGCGGGGGCGGCGCCCCGATCTTTGCGGGAGCGCAGAGCAAGGAGAACGCCTTGGGATACAACGGCCCCTGCGTCGACTTCCCTGCCGGGCCCAGGGACAAAGCTGAGGCTCGGCCGGCTCTTACAGGAGGAGATCAAGTTGTCCATCGACAGAAAATCATGGAAAGACAAACAAATGACCATGGCCGACGCGGTGCGGGAATTTCTCCCCGACGGCGCGTCTTTTGCCCTCGGCGGGATGGGGGCGCGCGATCCGGCCGCCGCGGTCCACGAGATCATCCGCCAGCGCAGGCGGCGCCTGACCCTGATCGCCACGGGCTTGACGGATCTCGGCTGCCTGATCGTCGGCTCGGGCTGCGTCGACCGCTTTGAGGGCGCCTACTGCGGCATCAGCGTCGCCGGCACGGACCGTTGCTTCCGCCGCACGCAGGAGGAGGGAGTTCCCTGCCGGGTGGAACTGGAGGAATACTCCAATTTCACGGCGGGCCTGCGGTTTCTCGCGGGCTCGATGAACGTCCCGTTCCTGCCGGCCAAATCCCTGCTCGGCAGCGATATCCCGAAGTACAACAAGCGCATCCAAATCATGGACGATCCCTATGGCACCGGGCCGGTTGCGCTGGTGCCCGCCGCGAACCCGGACGTCGCTTTCCTTCACGTGCAGCGCGCCGATCTCGAGGGCAACGGCCAGATTTTCGGGACGCTCGTCTGCGATCCGACGGTGGCCCGCGCGGCAAAGCATGTGGTGCTCAGTTGCGAGGAGATCGTCTCCAACGAGGAGATCCGCAGAAACCCGCAGATGACGGCGATCCCGGGCTACTGCGTCGACGCGGTGGTGCATGCGCCGTTTTCGAGTTTCCCGATGTGGTGCGCCGGCTACTATTGCTGCGATATGGCGTTTCGTTATCTCTTTGTCAAACAGTCCCAAACGCAGGAGGGATACGATGCGTTTGTAAAAGAATGGATCCTCGATACCGGAAGTTGGGATGCCTTTCTCGACAAGGTCGGCCGGGAACGTCTCGAGCGCCTGGTGCGGATGGAACGCGAAAACTACACCATTCCCCTGACGGCGCAGAAAGGAGGAGAAACGCATGCCTGAGCGCGGCTACACCGACAAGGAACTGATGGCGGTCTGCTGCTCGCGGGAGATCCAAGACGGCGAGGTCGTCATCATCGGGATCGGCCTGCCGATGATGGGGGGACTGCTCGCGGGGAGGACCCATGCGAAAAACGCCACCTACGTCTACGAGGCGGGCGGCGTCGGCGCCCGTTCGCGCCGTGTGCCCTGGGCCGTCGCCGACACCCCCACCGCCGAAAATGCCACCTGCCTGCTGGAGATGTGGCGGCTGCTCGGCGACGGGCAGGCCGGCCGCATCCACCGCGGCTGTATCGGCGGCGCGCAGATCGACCGCTACGGCAACCTCAACAGCACCTGCATCATCGGAAACGGCAGTTACGATTCCCCGAAAGTGAAACTGCCGGGCAGCGGCGGCGCCAACGACATCGGCTCCTCCTGTCTGGAAACGACGATCATCATGCAACTCCTGCCCGGAAAATTCGTGGAAAAGGTGGATTTCATCACCACGGTCGGCCATCTGACGGGCCCCGGCTCCCGCGAAAAAGCGGGGCTCCCGGGCAAGGGCCCGACGGCCGTCATCACACAGAAGTGCGTGTTCCGCTTCGACGAGGCGACGAAGGAGATGTATCTCGACGCGCTGTTCCCCGGCGAGGACGTCGAGGAGATCCGCGCACTGGTGGGGTGGGATCTGAAGGTCTCGCCCACCCTGAAAACGGTCGAGCCGCCGAGCGAGGAAGAACTCTCGATCATGCGCCGGCTCGACCCGAAGGGATTGATGTTGGGCGCCAAAGTGCCGCTCGAGGACTTTGAAGAATTCGCGCGGATGTATGAGAGTTCCTATCGCGGCATGCAGTAAGGAACAAAGAGGAGGACGGGTATGGAAAAGGTGAAATTCCGAACAGAAGGCCATATCGCCTTTGTGACGCTCAGCGACCCCGACCGGCTCAACGCCATCTCCTTGCAGACGGCCCGCGAGTTGGGGGAATGCTGGGCCGAAGTGCGGGACAATCCGGAGATTTGGGCGGCGATCCTCCACGGCGAGGGACGCTGTTTCTGCGCCGGCGGCAACACCGAAGGGATGGGCAGCGGGGATTACGCGCTCGAGACCCACTCGGTTCTGATGGGCGCTCAGCGTGCCGGCCCGCTGAGCCACAAGGTGTACAAGCCGATCATAGCGGCGGTGCACCGCCACGTGCTGGGCGGCGGCCTCGCGCTGGTGCTGGAGAGCGACATCTGCATCGCCGCCGAGGACGCCTCATTCGGCCTGCCGGAATCGAAAGCGGGCATTCCCACGCAGTTTGCGCCGGTGCTCGGCCACTTCCTGCCGCACAGCGTGCTGTCCGAAATGCTCTACACCGCGCGGCCGATCTCGGCGCAGCGCGCCTGCGAAGTGGGACTGTGCAGCCGGGTGGTCCCCCGGGAGCGCCTGATGGAGGAGGCCGTCGCGATGGCAAATGTCATCTGCGAGAACGGGCCGTTGGCCAACTTTGCCTCCAAGGAACTCTACTGCCGCGGGCGCGGGCTGGATGACGACCGCCTGCTCCCCATGCTCAACGAATTGGCGGTTCCGGTCATGAACTCGGCCGATTGCATCGAGGGGCGGCGCGCCTTCAAAGAAAAGCGCAAGCCCGTCTGGCAATGCAAATAAAGGCTCCGGGCAGCCGCTTTGGGCCGATCGCCGAAGGGGCGCGCCATACGGCGCGCCCCTTCGAACTTCTGAAAGCGTCTTATTCCACCGGGTCGGGCTCGGGGAAAACGGCCTGCGCGAGCACGCTGAGCGCTGTGACGCCGTCGCCTGCGCCGACGCCGCCCGCGCAGACGCAGCTCGGGCAGCAGCAGACGCCGTCCGGCCCGCAGAAGCATCCGCAGCAGTTCCGGCGGTCTGGAGACAGGCCGCAGCAGCCGCAGCAACCGGATTCGTTCATGTTCGTTCCTCCTTTTCTCTCGATCGGGAGAGCCGCTTCGCGTGCGAGGGCTCCCTTTATCCTATGCAAAAGGGGAAACGGGCGCCAGCGGGCGGGAAGCCCTGCCCTGAAAAAAACTGCTTGACAAGTGCGGATTTTTGTGCTTTAATGCATACCATAAACCGCAGACGCGGAAGGCAAACCGATCACGCGCGCACAGAGAGCCGGGGCGGCTGAGAGCCCGGCCGAAATGCGAATCGGTTACGATGGACCGCCGAGGGCCGAAGGAACCGGGCAGCAGCCCGCAGTATGTTCGGACGGATGCCACCGTTACAGGGCAGGGGATGTGTCGGCATCCCGACGAGAGGCCGCCGATCGGCGGCAAACAAGGTGGCACCGCAGGTCCGTGGATCTGTCCTTGAAGGAAGAAGAATTTCCTTCAGGGGCTTTTTCTTTTTCCGAACGATTTTTCAAAGGGAAGGGGTATGGCGATGGCTCGGCAGAACAGGCGATGGCGCGCGCATTTGCAAACGCAGCGATCCGTTACGCAAGAAAACCGAGATCGATTTTGAAAAGGAGTTTTCACCATGAAAAAACTGTTTGCAATCGCGCTGTCCCTCTCGATGATCCTCGCTCTCGCCGCCTGCGGCGGCGCGCCCGCTTCCTCCGCTGCCCCCGCCTCTTCCGGCCCCGCTTCTTCCGTGCAGCCGCAGGAGGAACCGGTTCGTATCGGCCTGCTGCAGCTCGTCGAGCACCCCTCGCTCGATGAGATCCGCGAGGCGTTTATGGCCGAACTCGAGGCCGCCGGCTACGGCGACGCCGTCGTCGATTACCAGAACGGCCAGGCCGACGCCAGCCTCATCAACTCCATCTGCCAGAAATTTGTCGGCGACGGCGTCGATTTGATCGTCGCCATCGCAACGCCCGCCGCGCAGGGCGCGGCCGCCGCGACGACCGAGATCCCGATCGTGTTCGCGGCCGTGACCGACCCCGTTGGCGCGGGTCTCGTCGGCGCGGACGGAAAGCCCGACCGCAACTGCACCGGCACCTCCGACGCGATCGCCGTGGAGGAGATCTTCGCGCTGGCGGAGAAACTCACCCCCGGGATCCAGACCTACGGCTTCCTCTACAACCTCTCGGAGGACAATTCCGTTTCCGTCATCGCGGACGCCAAGGCCGTCTGCGAGGCGCAGAACATCGCTTTCACCGAGGCGACCGTGACCAATTCCGGCGAGGTCACCACGGCCGCGCAGTCGCTGCTCGGCAAGGTCGATGCGATCTTCTGCCCGATCGACAACACCGTCGCTTATGCGATGCCCAACCTCGCGCAGATCGCGAACGAGGCGAAGATGCCCGTCTATGTCGCCGCGGACTCGATGGTCGCGGACGGCGGCCTCGCAACGGTCGGCGTCAACTACACGCAGCTCGGCAAACAGACCGCCGACATGGCGGTGGAGATCCTCAACGGCGCCGACGTGAAGGACGTCCCCGTGCAGGTGCTCGACGAATACAGCACCGTTGTCAACGAGGAGACGGCCGCCGCCCTCGGCATCGACCCCGCGCTCTACCGGTAACTTCCGCGTTTCCGTTCCGCCCTCCGCCGCGCGCAGGGGGCGGAACTCGGGCGTTTTCACATGATTCGCAAGGAGGTGCCCGCCCATGAGCCTGATCCTGCTGCGCGGCGCGGCCGAGCAGGGCTTTCTCTACGCCCTCGTCGCGCTCGGGCTCTATCTTTCGTTTCGCACGCTCAACATCGCCGATATGACGACCGACGGTTCGTTCACCCTCGGCGCGGCCTGCTGCGCAACGTTCACGCTGCACGGCCATCCCTTCCTCGGGGTGCTCGTCGGCGCGCTGGCGGGCGCGGGCGCGGGCTTTGTGAGCGCGGTGCTGCAAACGCGGCTCAAGATCCAGCCGATCCTCGCGGGTATCATCACGATGACGGCGCTCTATTCGATCAACCTCAAGGCGATGGGCAACCGCTCGAACGTGCCGCTGCTGCGCGTGCCGACGGTCTACTCGATCTTTGAATCCCACCTGCCAGGCGCCCTGCGCCCGTGGTCGAAACTGTTGCTCACGGGTCTGATCGCGGCGGCCGTTGCGGCGCTGCTGATCGGCTTTTTGCGCACGATGCTCGGCCTTTCGATCCGCGCGACGGGGGATAACCGCACGATGGTCTCCGCCTCCTCGATCGACCCCGTCTACACCACCACGGTGGGCCTGTGCTGTGCCAACGCGCTGATCGCCCTATCGGGGGCGCTGATCGCGCAGTACCAACTTTTCTCCGAGATCACGATGGGCGTGGGCATGGTCGTGATCGGCCTGGCCTCGCTCATCATCGGCGAGGTGTTCTCCGATCTGTTGTTCAAATCCCCGGGCGTCCCCGCGCGCATCGTGTTCGCGATCCTCGGCGCGGTCGTCTATCGCGTCATCATCGCGGCGGCGCTCTCCGCCTCCGTCGCGGCCTCCGATCTCAAACTCGTCTCCGCGCTGATCGTGGCCGTTTCGATCTCGGCGCCGGCCGTCGTCGATCTGCTGCACGTGCGCAAACTGCGAAAGGAGGCGGACCGCCATGCTGACGCTTGAGCGCGTCTCCAAGACTTTCTTTCCCGGCACGGCGAATGCCAAGCGCGCGCTCGACGACCTTTCGCTGCACCTCGAGGCGGGTGAATTCGTCACCGTGATCGGTTCGAACGGCGCGGGCAAATCGACGGTGCTCAACGCGATCGCGGGGACGTTTTTGATCGACGCGGGCCGCATCCTGCTCGACGGCGAGGACGTGACGTTCCAGAAAGATTACCGCCGCTCGCGCGTGATCGGCCGCCTGTTCCAGGATCCGCTCTCGGGCACGGCGCCCTCGATGACGATCGAGGAAAACCTGACGCTCGCCTATCTGCGCGCCTCGGGCCGCAAGCCGCTGCTGGGCCTCTCCAGGAGCGACCGCGCCGCGCTGCGCGACCGCGTCGCCGCGCTCGGGCTCGGCCTTGAGGACCGCATGGGCACGCGCGTGGGCCTGCTCTCGGGCGGGCAGCGGCAGGCGCTCACGCTGCTGATGGCGACGCTTGTCACGCCGAAACTGCTGCTTTTGGATGAGCACACGGCGGCGCTCGATCCCGCCACGGCGCAAACGGTGCTGGCGCTGACCGAGCGCATCGTCGAAGAGAACCGCATCACCTGCCTGATGGTGACGCACAACATGCAGTCTTCGCTGCGGCTCGGCGACCGCACGATCATGATGGACGCCGGGCGCATCGTGCTCGACGTTTCGGGCGCAGAGCGCAGCCGCATGACGGTGCAGGACCTGCTCGCCCGGTTCGGCTCGGCGGTGGACAACGACCGCATGCTGCTCGGCCGCAGTTGAACATCGAAACGTCCCGCGTCCCGCTCACAGGGGCGCGGGACGTGTTTTTGCGCGGCGGCGCGGCACGATTGCGTTGCGTTTTCCGCTCTGCGGTGGTATACTGATGGCGCAGGAAGAAAAGGGACTCCCTTTTACCGGAATTTGAAATACAGGAGGAATCCGCGATGCAGTACTCCAACGAAGTCGAGCAGATGCAGCAGGTCTGCAGCCTGCCCTGCCACGGCCCCGCGCCGATCCCCGAGGAGGGGCGCTGGGTCTCGGCAAAGCAAATTTCCGACATCTCCGGCCTTTCGCACGGCATCGGCTGGTGCGCGCCGCAGCAGGGCGCCTGCAAACTGACGCTCAACGTGAAAGACGGGATCATCCGCGAGGCGCTTGTCGAAACGATCGGCTGCTCCGGCATGACGCATTCCGCCGCGATGGCGGGCGAGATCCTGCCTGGCAAAACGATCCTCGAGGCGCTCAACACCGATCTGGTCTGCGACGCGATCAACGTGGCGATGCGCGAGATCTTCCTCCAACTCGTTTACGGGCGCACGCAGACGGCGTTTTCCGAGGGCGGCCTGCCGATCGGCGCCTCGCTCGAGGACCTCGGCAAGGGCCTGCGCAGCCAGACGGCCACGATCTTTTCGACCGACGCCAAGGGCGTGCGCTATCTGGAACTGACCGAGGGCTACGTCACCCGCCTCGCGCTCGATGCGGACCGGCAGGTGATCGGCTACGAGTTCGTGCGCGTCGGTAAGATGCTCGAGGAGATCCGCCGCGGCGCGGAGCCGAACGAGGCGTATCGAAACAACATCGGCACCTACGGCCGGTTCGGCGAAGCGGTTTCGTATCTCGATCCGCGCGAAGCGTAAAGGAGGGCATGCGAGATGGTAAAATTTGAAGGAATGGAACGCCGTATGCCCAAGATCGAGGCCTGCCTGCGCGAAAACGGCCTCGAATCCCTCGAAGCCGCCCGCGCGCTCTGCCTGGAGAACGGGGTGGATGTGGAGTCGATCGTCAAGGGCGTGCAGCCCATCGCGTTTGAAAACGCCGTGTGGGCCTACACGCTCGGCTGCGCGATCGCGCTGCGGCGCGGGGCGAAAAACGCCGTGGAGGCGGCCGAGCGGATCGGCGCGGGCCTGCAGGCGTTCACGGTGCCGGGCTCCGTCGCGGAGGAACGCGCCGTCGGGCAGGGCCACGGCAACCTCGGCGCGATGCTGCTGCGCGAGGAGACGAAGTGCTTCTGCTTTTTGGCGGGGCACGAATCCTTTGCGGCGGCGGAGGGGGCGCTCGGCATCGCCCGCACGGCCAACAAAGCCCGCCGCGAGCCGCTGCAGGTGATCCTCAACGGCCTCGGAAAGGACGCCGCCCGCATCATCGCGCGCGTCAACGGTTTCACCTATGTGCAGACCGCCTACGATTTCAAGAAGAACGAACTCTCCGTCGTCGATACGATCGTATATTCCAAGGGCGAGCGCGCCGCGGTGCGCTGCTACGGCGCAAACGATGTGCTCGAGGGCGTCGCGATCATGAAGCACGAGCATGTGGACGTTTCGATCACCGGCAACTCTACGAACCCAACGCGCTTCCAGCACCTCGTCGCGGGCACCTACAAAAAGTGGGCGAACGAAAACGGCGTGCGCTATTTCTCGGTGGCCTCGGGCGGCGGAACGGGCCGCACCCTGCATCCCGACAACATGGCGGCGGGCCCCGCTTCCTACGGGCTGACGGATTCGATGGGCCGCATGCACGGCGACGCGCAGTTCGCCGGCAGTTCGTCCGTCCCCGCGCACGTGGAGATGATGGGGCTGATCGGCATGGGCAACAACCCGATGGTCGGCGCCACGGTGGCCTGCGCGGTCGCGGTGGGCGCGGCGGCAAAATAATCTGCAAGTCTCCGACGGACAGCCGGACGGAAAGCGCCGCTTTCCGTCCGGCTGTTTTGCTTGCCGCGGCCTCTGCGGGCAAATGCAAAACAGGTGATTGATTTTTCCGCCCGCATATGCGAAAATGACAGTATCAGAACCGAATGGGGGAAGCGCTATGGATTTTGCGAAAGTGAAAGCCGCCTGCGAGGACCGCGGCTACAAGGTCACCTGCTTTGAAACGAAGGAGGAGGCGGCGGACTACGTCGCCGGCGCGCTCAAGGGCGAGGTTATCGGGATCGGCGGCTCCGTCACGGTCGATCAGATGGGCCTCTTCGACCGGCTGACCGAAAAAAACACGGTCTGGTGGCACTGGCGGGACCGCGAGAGCCTCAAGCGCTACGGGACGTTCACCGTGTTTCTCTCCTCCGTCAACGCCGTGGCGGAGACGGGCGAACTGGTCAACATCGACGGCACCGGCAACCGCATCTCCGCGACGCTCTACGGCCCGCGGCGCGTGATCTTCCTGGTGGGGAAAAACAAGATCGCGCCGGATCTGCCCGCCGCGATCGAGCGGGCGAAGGCCTCCGCGATCCCCAATGCCGCGCGCCTCAAGCGCCGCACCCCCTGCGTGCAGACCGGCAAGTGCTCGGACTGCCGCAGCCCGGACCGCATCTGCAACGCCATGACCATCTACTGGATGAAGATGATGGGCTTCGAGGAAGAGGAGATCGTTTTCATCAACGAGGACCTCGGCTTTTGAGGGGATCCGATCCCATCTGTGAGGAGGGCGTCTGCGCGTGAAAGGTCTGGTTTTGCTCTGCCCCATCGTCTGCTACCTGATCGGGAGCGTCAATCTGTCGATCGTCGTGTCGCGCGCGCTCGGACGCGATGTGCGCGAGAGCGGAAGCGGCAACGCGGGCAGCACCAATATGCTGCGCACCTTTGGGTGGCGGGTCGCGATCCCCGTGTTTCTGGGCGATGTGGCGCGCGGCGCACTGGCCGTGGGCATCGGCGCCGCCCTTTTTTCCGCCTGCGGGGAGCCGGGGCGCTTCGGCGCCTACCTCGGCGCGATCGCGGCGCTGCTGGGGCACGCGTTCCCCGTCTTTTTCCGCTTCCGCGGCGGCAAGGGCGTGGCGGTCAGCATCGGCGCGATGATCGCGATCTACCCGATCCCCGGGGCGCTGCTGCTGCTCGCGGGGTTCGGCGTGGCCGCGGCCACAAAGTACGTTTCCCTCGGCTCCGTGCTCGGGGCGGCGGCGTTCCCGTTCCTCGCGCTGGCCCGCGGCGGCGTGCGGGAGTTTTTGCCCGCGCTGCTGATGAGCGCGCTGGTGCTTTGGCTGCACCGGGAGAACATCCGCCGGCTGCGGGAGCACCGCGAAAATAAGTTCACCCCTCCCGCCGCAAAGTCGTGATGCTCCGCCGCCCGAGACGCGAGGCGCTTCGGGCGGCTTTGTCTTTGCGCCGCCGCAGAATGGGCCTGCGCGCGGGCGGCAGTCTGTGCCCGTGAAAGAAGGTGGCTGCGTGGCTGAAATGACATCCGAAGAGCGACCGTATTTCCGGATGACGCAGACGGCCGGCCGCAGCGCGCGCGCCACGCTGCTTGCCTGCGCGCGGCAGGGAATCTTTTTCATCCCGCTCGTGACCGTTCTCACACGGGCGGTCGGGCTGACGGGTCTGCAGGTCGCGCAGCCGTTTGCCGAACTGGGCAGCGCCGTGACGGCCGCCTTTTTCCGCCGCATCACGCTGCGCGAACTCGCCGGAGAGGAGCCTGTGATATGACGGGAAATTTTTCGCGCCTCGGCGGCATCGTCGAGCCGCTTCTGCGCTGGTACGACGTCTGCGCGCGTCCGCTCCCGTGGCGCGAATCGCCCACGCCCTACGGCGTGCTGGTGTCGGAGATCATGCTGCAGCAGACGCGCGTGGAGGCCGTGCGCGAGCGCTATGTGCTGTTTCTGCGGGAACTGCCCGACCTGCAGGCGCTGGCCGCGGTGCCCGAAGAGCGCCTGCTCAAACTCTGGGAGGGGCTCGGCTACTACTCCCGCGCGCGCAACCTCAAGCGGTGCGCCGAGCGCATCGTCTCGGAGCACGGGGGCACCGTTCCGCGCGACCCCGCCGTCCTGCGGACGCTCCCCGGCATCGGGGACTACTGCGCGGGTTCGATTGCCTCGATCGCCTACGGCGTGAAGGCCCCCGCCGTGGACGGCAACGTGCTGCGCGTGATCTCGCGCCTCGCCGCCTCAGATGGGGACATTTCGCTGCCGGCCGTCAAAAAGGAACTGACCGGGCGGGTGCGGGAACTCCTGCCAGAGCGCCGCTGCGGCGACTTCAACCAGGCGCTGATGGATCTCGGCGCCACGGTTTGCCTGCCCAACGGCGCTCCCCTCTGCGAAGAATGCCCGCTGCGTGCGCTCTGCGAGGGCTATGCGCGCGGCACGGCGGCCGATCTGCCCGTGCGCACAAAGAAACCGCCGCGCCGCAAGGAGGCGGTCGGCGTGCTGCTTCTGCGCCGCAAAGACTGCCTGGCGCTGCGCCGCCGCCCCGCAAAGGGTCTGCTCGCGGGTCTGTGGGAACTGCCGACTTTTTCGGGGAGCGCCGAAGCGTTCCTCGCGCAAAACGGCGTCGCCTGCACGCCGCCCGTGCCCGCGGGAAAGGCGACGCATATTTTCACCCATGTGGAGTGGCGCATGACGGCCTACGCGGCTGAATCCGCCGATGCGGGGCTGCCGCAGGGCTGGGTCTGGGCTGCGCCGGAGGATATGGAGGCGGTTTACGCGCTCCCGAGCGCATTTTCGGCCTTTTTGCCGCATAGAAAATGACAAAATGGTAAAATTTTCCGTTGCATTTTTTGCAATCTATGCTATAATGTGAAAAAAGTGTGTATAAATCTGTGGAAAAGCGGAACAACTTTCGACAGAAATTCCCTCTGCCGCTTCGCTTTTCCTGAAAATTTGTCGGAGAAGGAGGGGTGGACTGTATGTCCAACCGCTATTCTGGAGTCCCGGGCCGCAATGCCGTTTTGGCCGGTGCGGCGGCGCTGGTGCTGTTTGCCGCAACGATCGGCATCGGCAGCTCGCTGATGGTCAGCAACGCGGAAGCGGCGGCCGAACCGCTGTCCGGTTCGTCGTCCGCGCCGTCCTCCTCCGAACCCGTGCGGATCCTGGTGCAGGAGAGCGACCCCGTCTCCGACCCCGCTGAGAAGGAAGAACCTTCCGAGGCGCCCGCGCAGGTGTCCGTGGCGCCTGCCGTTGCATCGGAAGCGCCGTCGGCGCAGCAGACGGAGACCGCCCTGCAGATGCCCGCGGTCGCCGAACTGCCCGTCGCCTCCCAGGTGCCGGCAGCCGTTCCCGTGCCCGCCGTGGCCGAGACGCCCGCCGCGCCCGAGGCGCCGGTTGTGCCGGAGACGCCGGCTGTGCCGGAAGCGCCGGCCGTTCCCGTTGTGGCGGACAGCAGCGGCTTCGGCAATATCGCCGCCTATCAGCAGATCAACCCCGATGTGCAGGGCTGGCTCAAGATCCCGGGCACGAATATCGACTACCCCGTGCTCTACAACGGCATCGACGTCAACTACTACCTCGAGCGGGATCTTTATAAGCAGTACAGCCGCAACGGCGTCATCTGGGCCGACCCCGCCACCTACTTCGGCAATTCGTACAGCATGTCGCGCAACACGATCCTCTACGGCCACAACTGGACCAACTATTCCGCCGCGCCGCGCGTCGGCTCGTCGAGCGATGTGATGTTCGCCCAGTTGACAGCGTATCACTATCTCGATTTCACCCAGAATCACCCGTTCATCTATTACTCCACCGCCGATCAGGAGATGCAGTGGGTGGTGTTTGCGTGCTTCTACACCGATATCAACTTCATTTATAACTATGCGAACCCCGACGACACCACGCTGGCCGGCATCATCAGCGGTGCCAAGGCGCGCAGCCGCCATATCATCGATGTGGACGTGGACAGCACCGATAAGATCCTCACCCTCTCGACCTGCACGAGAGCCTACGGCAAGAGCGATCAGCAGCGCTTCGTCGTGATGGCGCGCCTCATCCGCCCGGGCGAGTCGTTCGGCTCGATCTCGATGACGACGAACCCCAACCCCATCCTGCCGCAACTCTGATCGCATCCCGAACTTCACAATCGAACCGGCCCGCTTCGGCGGGCCGGTTTTTTGCGAGCGGATCCGCTCTTTCGCCTCCGCCGTCGCCAAACGCCCCCTTGCGGAATAAAATGCCGTGAGGGGGCTGTTTTCATGAAAGAAATGATCCGATTCTCCGATCTGTCGCTGACTTACCAGAGCGAATCGGGCGAAACCGAGGCGCTCTCGCGCGTGTCCTTCGGCGTTTCAGAAGGGGAGTTCGTCAGCATCATCGGGCCCTCGGGATGCGGGAAATCGACGCTGCTGTCGCTGGCAGCGGGCCTGCTTTCGCCCACGCAGGGCAGCGTGTCCGCGCCCGCGCGCGGCGAGATCGGCTATATGCTGCAGCGCGACTGCCTGTTCGATTGGCTGACGATCCGCGAAAACGCGCGGCTCGGCCTTCGTATCCGCCGCGAACGCAGCGCCGAGGCGCGGGAGTATGTCGACCGGCTGCTGCGGATGTACGGCCTGTGGGAATTCCGGGACCGCTTTCCGCGGCAGCTTTCGGGCGGGATGCGGCAGCGCGCCGCGCTGATTCGCACGCTTGCGGTGCGGCCGTCCCTGCTGCTGCTCGACGAGGCGTTCTCCGCGCTCGATTATCAGACGCGTCTCGCCGTCTCCGACGACATCTGCGCCATCATCCGCCGCGAGGGGAAAACGGCGCTGATGGTCACCCACGATATCGGGGAGGCGGTCTCGATGTCGGACCGCGTCGTCGTGCTGTCGCACCGGCCGGGCACGGTCAAGGAGATCGTGGAGATCCGCTGGGCAGCGGGCCGCGGCGCGCCACTGGAAAACCGCGAAAAAGAAGAATTCGGTGCGTATTTCAACCGCATCTGGAGGGAGATCGATGTCCACGTTTGATTCGGCCGTATCGCCGCAGAGGACGGTCTGGCTGCGCGCGCAGCGGCGCCGCAGGCGGGCGGTCTCGGCGGCGCGGCTGGGGCTGTTGGTTTTGTTGTTCGCCGCTTGGGAGATCGCGGCGCGCGCGGGGTGGATCGATGCGTTCATCACCAGTTCGCCCTCGCGTCTGCTGGAGACGATCCTGCACCTGGCGCGCACCGGAGAACTGGGCCGCCACCTTGCCGCCACAACGGCGGAGGCGACGGCGGGCTTTTTGCTCGGCACGCTCACAGGCACGCTTATCGCCGTCGCGCTGTGGTGTTCCCCGTTCCTTTGCCGCATGCTCGAGCCATACCTCGTCATCCTCAACGCCCTGCCGAAGATCGCGCTCGGGCCCGTTTTTATCGTGTGGCTCGGCGCCTCGCGCAGGGCGGTCATCGTCATCACGCTGTCTGTTTCGATCGTTGTGGCCACGCTTGAGATCCTCAACGGCTTCCTCGAGACCGATCCCGAGAAGATCCTGCTCGTGCGCACGCTCGGCGGCGGCCGGGCCGAGGCGCTGCGGCGCGTGGTGCTGCCGGCCAACGTGCCCGTGCTGCTCGGCAGCCTCAAGGTCAACGTCGGCATGGCGTGGGTCGGGGTGATCGTGGGCGAGTTCCTGATCTCGCGCGAGGGCCTCGGCTACCTGATCGTCTACGGCAGCCAGGTCTTCCAACTCGACTTGGTGATGGCGAGCGTCGCCGTGCTCGCGGCTGTGGCATCGGCGATGTATCTCTGCATACAATGGGTGGAGCAGCGGCTGACGCAAAAGCGCGGCGGCTAAAGAAACGGAGGGATTCCCTATGCAGAAAACAGGTTTGGCGGCCGTCCTTTCGGCGCTGATGTTGGCGGGCTGTGCCGGCGCGGCCCCGGCGGCGCCCGGCAGCGGCGCGCCCGCGCCCGAGGCGGTCACGGTCAGCGAGGTGGCGCGCAGCGTCTTCTATGCGCCGCAGTATGTCGCGGTTTCGCAGGGCTTTTTCGAGGAGGCGGGGATCGATGTCACGATCGTCACCGACAACGGCGCCGACAAAGTGATGACGGCCGTCCTCTCCGGCGAGGCCGAGATCGGGTTTTCCGGCCCCGAGGCGTGCATCTACGTCGCCGCGCAGGGGCGGCAGGATCATCCGGTCGTCTTTGCGCAACTCACGCAGCGCGACGGCGCGTTCCTTGTCGGGCGCGAGCCGGTCGAGGGCGAATTCGACTGGGATACGCTGCGCGGCTCCCATCTGATCGGCGGACGCGCGGGCGGCGTGCCGCTGATGACGCTCTGCTATGTGCTGCGGCAGAAGGGGCTCGATCCCGCAGAGGACCTCTACGTCGATTCGAGCGTGCAGTTCGCGCTGATGGCAGGGGCTTTCACGGGCGGGCAGGGCGACTATGTCGCACTGTTTGAGCCGACGGCCTCTTCGGTCGAGCGCGAGGGCAAGGGCTATGTGTTGGCCTCGGTCGGCAAGGAGTCGGGCGAACTGCCCTACACCTGCTACTATGCCGCGCGCAGTTGGCTGGACGCCAACGGCGAAACGGCGCAGGCGTTCACCGACGCCCTGTACCGCGGGCAGAAGTGGGTCGCCGCGCACACGCCCGAGGAGATCGCGGACGCCATCGGGGGCTTTTTCCCCGATACCGACCGCGACCTGCTTGTCTCGGCCTGTGCGCGCCACAAGGAGATCGACGCCTTTGCCGCAACGCCCGTTTTGCGCCGCGAATCGTTCGATCGCCTGCAGGATGTGATCGAGGCGGCGGGGGAACTGCCGCAGCGCGCCGATTTTTCGGCGATCGTCGACAACACGTTTGCCGAGCGGGCGGTCGAGGCGGCCGGATGACGGCTTCGCTCCCACAAGCCAAACAGCCGGCGGAACCATGGTTCCGCCGGCTGTTTAATTTGGGTTTCACTTGAACGCATGCAGCAGAGCGGCCACCTCGCTCGGCAATTGGCGCAGCGTGTCGCGGATCTCGTTGGCGGCGGCGCGCAGTTCGCCCTGCGGAGATTTGGAAAACGTGCGCAGCGGGCTTTTTTCGAAGCGCGTGAGGGATTGGCGCAATTCGCGCACCGCGGCGGCGGTCTGCGCATCGTTCGGGGCCTCGCCCAAACGGTCGGAAAGCGCGGACAGGCGCAGCAGCAGTTGCTGTTCCTCCTGCGCTGCGGCAGCCTCAAAGCGGCCTTGCAGCGCCTGCTCGTCCTTGCGGTCGACGAAATCGAAGCGGATCAGGACCGCCTCGCCGCCGAAGCGCCGCACGCTGCCCGCGAGCGCCTCGAACGCGGCGACGTTCTCCCGCGTGTCGGGCAAAACGGCAAGGCCCGGCGCGGTGGACTGCGCGCCGAGCGCGCGCAGATGGCGCCAGACGTAGACGCGCGAGCGCGACGGCTGTGCGGGGACGCTGTAGCGCAGCGCGAGCCATTTCGGTCGTTCGGACAACGCGGACACCTCCCGTTTCGGTTTGGTTACAGCAGCGCTGCGATCACGGCGTTGGAGACGAGCGCCCCCTCGTCGGTGAGGGAGAGCCGGCCCCGCTCCAGCCGCAGCAGGCCCGCATCGCACAGGGGCGCGGCGCGCGAGAGCAGGCGGGCACGCGTCTTTCCACAAAATGCATCGGGCGCGATGCCCTCAACGAGACGCAGGCCGAGCAGGATGCGCTCCTCCTCGCCGCCGCCGTCTCCGTCGGGCACGGGGAGCGCCCAAACGTCCCCTGCGGCGGAGAATGCCGCGCGGTCGCGCGGGAAAAAGAAGCGCTTCCCCTCGAGAAAGGAATGGGCCGCCGCGCCGACGCCGAGGTATTCTTCGCAGCGCCAGTAGTGCAGGTTGTGGCGGCTCTGCGCCGCGGGCGAGCGCGCAAAGTTCGAGATCTCGTAGCGCGAAAAGCCGGCTTCGGCGCAGGCTTCGCGGGCGGCGCGCCAGCAGTCGGCGGCAAAATCCTCCTGCGGTTCGGCCACGCGCCCGAAAAACGGCGTGCCTTCCTCGATCTGCAGCAGATAGGCCGAAAGGTGATCGACAGCGGTATCGGCGAGGCGGCGCACCGCCGCGCGGATGTGCGAAAGCGTCTGCCCGGGCACGGCGAGCATCAGATCGGCGGAGATGTGAGAAAACCCCGCCCGTTCGGCCGCGGCGATCGTTTCGAGCGCGTCGTCCGCCGTGTGGATGCGCCCGAGCGTATGCAGCAGCCCGCCGTCGAGCGCCTGCACGCCGAAGGAAACGCGGGTGAAGCCGCCATCGGCCAGGGCGCGCAGATCGTCCGCCGTCACGGTGCCGGGGTTCGCCTCCACGGTGCACTCCGCGTCTTGCAGGCCGAAGCGCTTTTGCGCGGCCGCAAGGATCGAAACGAGCGCGGCGGGCGGCAGGACGGTCGGCGTGCCGCCGCCGAGGTAGAGCGTATCCGCCGCGAAGTCCCACGGGGCGTTCTCGATCGCGCGCACAACGGCATTTGCGTAGACGAGGCGCTCCGTTTCGCTCCCCGCCGCGGAATAGAAGTCGCAGTAGGGGCACTTGCGCACGCAGAACGGGATATGGATGTAGACGCCCTTACTCATCGAGTTTGAGCACGGAGAGGAACGCCTCCTGCGGCACTTCCACCGTGCCGACCTGGCGCATCCGCTTCTTGCCCTCCTTCTGCTTTTCGAGCAGTTTCTTCTTGCGGGTGATGTCGCCGCCGTAACATTTGGCGAGCACGTCCTTGCGCATGGCCTTGACCGTTTCGCGCGCGATGATGCGCCCGCCCACGGCGGCCTGGATCGGCACCTCGAACAACTGCCGCGGGATGACCTCCTTGAGTTTCTCGCACATCTTGCGGGCGCGGGGATAGGCCCCCTGCTCGTGGACGATGAACGAGAGCGCGTCGACGGCCTCGCCGTTGAGGAGGATATCGAGTTTGACGAGTTTCGAGGGCTGGTAGGAATCGAATTCGTAATCGAACGAGGCGTAGCCCCGCGTGCGGGATTTGAGCGCGTCGAAAAAGTCGTAGATCACCTCGTTGAGCGGCAGGCGGTAGATCAGTTCGACGCGGTCGGTATCGAGATATTTCTGATCGAGGAAAACGCCGCGGCGGTTCTGGCACAGTTCCATGATCGAGCCCACATAAGAGGCCGGCGTGAAGATCGAAGCCTTGATGTAGGGCTCTTCCGCCGAGGCGATCAGCGAGGGATCGGGGTAGTTGGTCGGGTTGTCGAGGCGCATCTGCGTGCCGTCGGTCATGTTGAGATGGTAGACGACCGAGGGCGCCGTCGTGATGAGATCTAGGTTGTATTCTCGCTCGAGCCGCTCCTGGATGATCTCGAGGTGCAGCAGGCCCAAAAATCCGCAGCGGAACCCGAAACCGAGGGCGAGCGACGTCTCCGGCTCAAAGGAGAGCGCGGCGTCGTTGAGGTTGAGTTTTTCGAGCGCGTCGCGCAGATCGGGATAGCGTGCGCCGTCGGCGGGGTAGATGCCGCAGAACACCATCGGCGTCACCTTGCGGTAGCCGGGCAGAGGCGCGGCGGCGGGGTTGTCCGCCCCCGTCACGGTGTCGCCCACCTGCGTGTCGCGAACGGTTTTGATCGAGGCGGTGAAGTAGCCGACCTCGCCCGCGGAGAGCGACGGCGTCGGCACCAGATTGACCGCGCCCATCGCGCCGCATTCGACGACCTGGAACTCTGCGCCCGTCGCCATCAGGCGCACGCGCATGCCGGGGGTGATGCGGCCGTCCATCACGCGCAGATAGACGATGACGCCCTTGTAACTGTCGTAGACGGAATCGAAGATGAGCGCGCGCAGCGGCGCTTCAGGGTCGCCTTTCGGCGCGGGGATGTCGGAGACGATGCGCTCGAGCACCGCCTCGATGTTGACGCCCTGCTTGGCCGAGATGCGCGGCGCATCGAGCGCCGGCAGGCCGATGATGTCCTCGATCTCGTGCGCCACGCGGTCGGGGTCGGCGGCGGGCAGGTCGATCTTGTTGATGACGGGGACAACCTCGAGGTCGTGGTCGATGGCAAGATAGGTGTTGGCGAGCGTCTGCGCCTCGATGCCCTGCGAGGCGTCCACGACGAGCACGGCCCCTTCGCAGGCGGCGAGCGAGCGGGAGACCTCGTAGTTGAAGTCGACATGTCCGGGCGTGTCGATCAGGTTGAACTGATATTCCTGCCCGTCCTGCGCGGTGTAGGCGAGGCGCACGGCGCGCGATTTGATCGTGATGCCGCGCTCGCGCTCGATGTCCATGTTGTCGAGCAACTGGTTCTCCATATCGCGCAGGGCGACGGCGTTCGTCTTTTCGAGGATGCGATCGGCCAGCGTGCTTTTGCCGTGGTCGATATGCGCGATGATACAGAAATTGCGGATGTGGGCCTGCAGATCGTTCATCGGGGGTCCCCCTCGTGCAGTAAACTTGCAGTTCTCATGCACTTATTATACAAGAAGCGGGGGATAAAACGCAACGGTTTTCGCAGGAAAACGGTGCGGCGACCAAGGAGGCAATCAAATGAAACGGATCGGATTGTTTTGGCTGGCCGTGCTTTTGCTTTGTGCGTCTGCGGGATGCGCAAAGCGCGTGCCCGGGTCGGATGCCGCGCAGGAAAGCGAGGCTGTCGCCGTAAGGACGATCGAGGACGGCCTGAAGGAGTATACCGAATGGAGCGACGGCACATGGAGATGCGGTGAAAACACCTATCGGTACCGCCTGGAGATCAGCGGGAGGATGCCGGATGCCGCCGTCGATTCCACGTTCGTTTATCTGAGCAATCTGGAGGAGATCTCCTTTGAGCGGGCGTGGAGGGCGGCGGGCCTCAGCAGTTCGACCGAGGACTATTTTTCCCCCGAGGAAGCGGTTTTGGTAGAGTGCCGGATGGAGTGAGGCGCCCTGCGCCCGACAAAAAACAGCCCGTTTCGGGCTGTTTTTCGCTTTTCCCCATCCTTGCGGACGCGACGAAATCAGGAAAACTGCAGGTAGTGTACGTTGACCCAGCCCGCCTCGCCGAGATACTGTGTGCGATACCAGTCGCCCGCGCGGGAGGTGGCGGTGATGACCGCGCCGTTCGGAATCGAGCCGATGATCTTGCCCTCCATGGAAGGGAGGCTGCGCAGATTGAGCGTGCCGCCCGCGGTGCGCACGATCGCGGTGCGGCCTTCGGTATCGTCGAGGTACTGCAAAATCCCGTCCGTGACGGTCTCCGCGATCGTTTCGATGTTTTCCGCGACCCAGCGCGCATCCTGCGTGTTGTCGTGGTAGCCGATCTCGAGGAACACGGCGGGCTCCTTCGTGTAGCGCAGTTCGCCGAGCGATCGGGTTTCTTTGATGCGGACCAGGTTGGGATCGGGGTAGATACGGCGAAAATTTTCCGCCATGATCTCGGCGGCGCGTTTTCCCTCCACACTGCCCGGATAATAATACGCGATGATGCCGCGGTAGCGGCCGTACTGCCCTTCGGGCGCGGCGTTGGAATGCAGCGCCACGTGCAGATCGGTGGGATGCTGGTTGGAGTCGCGGATGATCTGGTTCACGCTCATCTCGGGGCTGTTGCGGCGGTAAGTGACGCCCGCGCGCACGAGGTCGGCTTCCACCGCGTCGGCGAGGCGGTTCATCATCTGCTCTTCGGTCTGGCCGGTCACATAGTAGTTGCCCTCCTGCGCGGAGGGGCTGAGATAGATTGACGGCATTTTCGTTCACTCCTTCACCCCATTGTATGGAAAGGGACCGCGCCGCGTTCGCGCGGAGCGGAGAGGAGGCGAAGCCCGCGCGAAAAGCGTTCGACAAGAATTTACACACTGTTCTTTGACAGGAGCGGCTCTTTGCATTACAATAGGGCGTAGGACAAAATGAGGTGAAACACATGGGTCTGTTCACAAAGGTTTTCGGCACATATTCCGATAAAGAACTCAAACGGATCCGCCCGATCGCGGACCAGGTCCTCGCGCTCGAAGAGACCTACGCCGCGCTCTCCGACGCCGACCTGCGCGCCGTCACGCCTGCGCTCAAGGCGCGGCTGGCAGCGGGCGAAACGCTCGACGATATCCTGCCCGACGCCTTTGCCGCCTGCCGCGAGGCTGCGTGGCGCGTGCTGGGCATGAAGCATTTCCCCGTGCAGGTGATCGGCGGCATCGTGCTGCACCAGGGCCGTATCGCCGAGATGAAGACCGGCGAAGGCAAAACGCTCGTCGCCACGCTGCCCGCCTACCTCAACGCGCTCGCGGGCAAGGGCGTCCACATCGTCACCGTCAACGAATACCTCGCCCGCCGCGACAGCGAGTGGATGGGCAAGGTTTACCGCTACCTCGGCCTGTCCGTCGGCCTGATCTACGCCGGCATGGATCAGAACGAGAAGCAGGCGGCCTACCGCTGCGATATCACCTACGGCACGAACAACGAGTTCGGCTTCGACTATCTGCGCGACAACATGGCCGTCTACAAGGAGAATCTCGTCGGGCGCGGGTTTTCGTTTGCGATCGTCGACGAGGTGGACTCGATTTTGATCGACGAGGCGCGCACGCCGCTCATCATCTCGGGGCAGGGCGAAAAATCCACGGAACTCTACGCCGAGGCGGACCGCTTCGCCAAAACGCTCAAAAAGACCGTGATCGCGGAGTCCGATTCCAAGATCGAGCAGGAGGACCAGAGCGACGGCGATTATATCGTCGATGAGAAGGCGCGCACCGCCACGATGACGCAGTCCGGCATCAAAAAGGCGGAGGCGTGGTTCCACGTCGGCAACCTCTCGGATCTGGAGAACGTCACGCTCGCGCACCATATCAACCAGGCGATCAAGGCCAACGGCATCATGCGCCGCGATGTGGACTACGTCGTCAAGGACGGCGAGGTCATCATCGTCGATGAATTCACGGGCCGCCTGATGATCGGCCGCCGCTACAACGAGGGCCTGCACCAGGCCATCGAGGCGAAGGAGGGCGTCACGGTCGCGCGCGAGTCGAAAACGCTCGCGACGATCACCTTCCAGAACTTCTTCCGCATGTACGACAAACTCTCGGGCATGACCGGCACGGCCCTCACCGAGGAAAACGAGTTCCGCGAGATCTACCACCTCGATGTGATTGTGATCCCGACGAACCGCCCCGTCATCCGCGAGGACTGCGACGACGTGATCTATTCCACCGTGCGCGGGAAATTTGCCGCCGTGATCGACGAAGTCGTCGCGGCGCACGAAAAGGGGCAGCCCGTGCTCGTCGGCACGGTTTCGATCGACAAATCCGAATTGCTTTCCAAACTGCTGCACGCGCGCGGCATTGAGCACGAGGTGCTCAACGCGAAGCACCACGAGCGCGAGGCGCTGATCGTAGCGCAGGCGGGCAAGTTCGGCGCCGTCACGATCGCCACGAACATGGCGGGCCGCGGCACCGATATCATGCTCGGCGGCAATGCGGAATTTCTGGCGAAGGCCGAGATGCGCCGGCTGGGCGTCGACGAGGAGCGGATCGAGGAATCGACAAGCCATGCCGACACCGACGATGAGGAGATCCTCGCCGCCCGCGCGCAGTATCGGGAACTGTATGAAAAGCACAAGGCCGCGGTCGACGCCGAGGCCGTGCAGGTGCGCGCCGCGGGCGGGCTCTATATCATCGGCACGGAGCGCCACGATTCCCGCCGCATCGACAACCAGCTGCGCGGCCGCGCGGGACGCCAGGGAGACCCGGGCAAGTCCCGTTTTTTCCTCTCGCTCGAAGACGATCTGCTGCGGCTGTTCGGCGGCGAGCGCGTGCAGAACCTGCTGGCCTCCTTCAAGGTCGACGAGGATCTGCCGCTCGAAGCGAAACTGCTCTCCAACACGATCGAATCGGCGCAGGCCAAAGTGGAGGGGCGCAACTTCTCCGCCAGAAAGAACGTGTTGCAGTTCGATGATGTGATGAACATGCAGCGCGAAAAGATCTATTCGCAGCGCATGGCCGTGCTCAACGGCGAGGACCTGCATGAGACGATCCTGCATATGATGGACAGCGTGATGCAGGAGGCCTGCGACCGCTATCTGCACGACGATGCAGACCACGCCAACTGGAACATGGCGGGCCTGCGCGAATCCCTGACGGGTTGGGTGATCCGCCCGAACGAACTCGAATACACCCAGAAAGAACTCGACGAGACCGAAAAGAGCGCGATCGCAAACTTCCTGATCGGGCGCATCCGCACGCTGTATGCGGCGCGCGAAAGGCAGTGGGGCCCCGAGATCACGCGCGACCTCGAGCGCATGGTCCTGCTGCGCAACGTCGACGTCCAGTGGATGGACCACATCGACGCGATGGAAGAACTGCGCCGCGGCATCTATCTGCGCGGCTACGGCCAGCGCGACCCCGTGGTCGAGTACCGCATGGAGGGCTCGGACATGTACGAGGCGATGGTCGAGACGATCCGCGAGCAGACCGTCAAGATGCTGATGACGGTGCAGGTGCGCATCGGCGAGCGGGTGCAGCGCGAGCAGGTGGCGAAGCCCTCCGAGATGTCGGGCGAGATCGCGGCCGAAAAGCGGCAGCAGAAGCAGAAAAAGGTCGGGCGCAACGACCCCTGCCCCTGCGGCAGCGGCAAAAAATACAAAAAGTGCTGCGGGCGGTGACCGCATCAAAAGGGACGGGGGAACCCCCGTCTTTTTTTGACGCCGAAAGCGGCGAAACGGTTTCGCTTCCCGGCGGGGGCGGGAGAGGTGGTTGCGGCCGAAAGAAAAACCTGCTAAAATAAAGAAAAATCGGAAGGAGGCCCCGTATGACGCGCGATTTCCGAAAAGGGTTTTTCTTTGTGGCGGTGTCGGCCGTCACCTTCGGCGTGGCGCCGATGGTCGCCGTGTTCGTTTACCGCGGCGGCTGCAACACGGCCACGCTTCTGTTCCTGCGCCAGACGATCGCCTGCGCGATCTTCCTTTGCTTTGCCGGCCGGCGGATGATCGAAACGCTGCGCGTCCATGCGAAAAAAGTCGTCCCGCTTGCGCTGCTCTGCAGCGTGGCGACGCCCGGTTTTTTGATGGCCTCCTACCTCTATATCTCCTCCGGGTTGGCGACGACGCTGCACTTCATCTATCCGATGTTCGTCTTTTTGATCGAGGTGGCGATGCGCCGCGCACGCTGCGCGGCCCTAAAACTGCTCTGCTACGCCGCCTGTACGGTGGGCGTCTTTCTTTTAAACGGCGGCGGAGGCGTGCTGGATCTCCGCGGCGCGGTGACGGCGCTCGCCTCCGGCGTGGTGTATGCGATCTATATCGTGCGGCTTGAGCACAGCGGCGTGAGCGAACTCGATCCCTTTGCGGTCGCCGGCGTTTTCTTCGGCATTGCGGCCGTCAGCCTGCTGGTCTGGTGCCTGGCCACGAACAGTTTCACGTTCAGTTTTGACCTGTGGCTCTGGGCACTGATCGTCGTCTATTCGATCGGCATCGGCATCGGCGGGACCGTGTTTTTCCAGATCGGCGTGCGCTACATCGGCGGGCAGCGGGCGGCCCTCTTCAGTTGCCTGGAGCCGATCGTGAGCGTGCTCTGCGGGGCCGCCTTCCTGCGGGAGCGGTTTACGGCCGCGGCGCTGATCGGAACGGTTGTGATCATCGTTTCGATCACGGCGGCAGCGGTGATCGACAACCGCGCCGTCAAGGCATAAAAAAGCGTCCGCTCCAAAAGAGCGGACGCTTTTTTCGAAAAGGGCGAAACCTTATTCCTCAAAAACGATCGGAGAATTCGCGGCGTTCTTCCGGACGGACTCAATGCCGTTCTTGCAGCTGGTCATGGCGGTGTAGCCTTCGCTGGCGGCGATGATCTGGCCGTTGGTCGCCTTGAGGCGGAAACGGAACTCGCCGGCCTTGTCGCGGTAGATCTCGAATTTCGGATGCTTTTCTTTCTTGAAGCCCTCGACCGTCTGATCCTCGACGGCGGCGATCGGCGCGTTCTTCTGCACGCTGGCGATGCCCGCGCGGCAGGATCTCTCCGTCGTATAGACTTCACTCGTTGCGATGATCTCGCCGTTGCCGGCCTTAAGGTTGAACTTGACGCCGGTCTTGGTGTTGCGGATGGCGAACTTACCCATAAATGCTCCTCCTATTCGTGTTCTGATGCTTTGTAGTTCCATGATACGACAACTTCCGCGCAGTTTCAAGGTTTTTTTTGCGCGCATGGGCAAAAAAACCGTCCGTTTTGCCGAAGCGGGGCGCCCTGCCGCCGGCGACGCCCGTTTTTCGCCCGGCGGGTCAAAAAAGAGTTGACTTTTGTAGTGGAAATGGTATAATCAATGTTGCTGTTGGTCTCTGCACTTGCTGGTGTAGCTCAGTCGGTAGAGCAGCTGATTTGTAATCAGCAGGTCGGGGGTTCGAGTCCGTCCACCAGCTCCACCGCCTTGGAGGACGAACAAAGGGCATATGCCGACCTGACTCGAAGGAGGCGCGGGAGTGAATGACAATCCGGTGGATTGTCAGAGCCGCGCCCGACCAAGCGCCCGCAGGCGCGCGAGTCGAGTCCGTCCACCAGCTCCACCGCCTTGGAGGACGAACAAAGGGCACGCGCCGACCTGACTCGAAGGGGGCGCGGGAGTGAATGACAATCCGGTGGATTGTCAGAGCCGCGCCCGACCAAGCGCCCGCCGTTTTGCGGACCGCAGCGCAACAATTGGATCTGGGAGTGTTCCCGAGTGGCCAAAGGGGGCAGACTGTAAATCTGTTGGCTTTCGCCTACGATGGTTCGAATCCATCCGCTCCCACCAAAGAAAAAACCGCATTGGAATGCGGCTTTTTCTTTATGCCTTGAAGCACCTCATCGATTGTGCATATATACAAAAAACAACATTTAACAACATTCTGACACACGTTTTTGATGTCAAAAATGATGTCAAATCCCCGCAGCGTGATACATCAAATCATCAAAAAAGGTCGGCATTCCACTTGATTCGGCGTCCGTCCGGTTTTATACTGAAAACAAGGGATTTTGCACCGTTTTCCCGTCTGCGGATCGGGATCGGACGTTTGTTTTTGACAGGGGGAACGTACCATGTTGTTTGAGCGGGAAATCAAAAAACTGGGCTTTGGCCTGATGCGCCTGCCGCAAAAGGACGGCGCCATCGACATCGAGCAAACGAAGGAGATGGTGGACCGTTTTCTGGAAGCCGGATTCACCTATTTCGACACGGCGTGGGCGTATCCCGGCTCGGAGGACGCGATCCGGCAGGCGCTGGTGGAGCGCTATCCGAGGGAGAGGTTCCAACTTGCGACCAAGAACGCGGCATGGATCCGGTGCGAGACGAGGGAGGACGCCATCCGTCAGTTCGAGACGTCGCTGCAGCGGACGGGGGCGGGGTATTTCGATACCTACCTCCTGCACAACCTCGGGGAAATGCGCACGCACTTTTTCGACGATTTCGACCTGTGGAATTTTGTGAAGGAAAAGAAAGCGGAGGGGAAGATCCGCCACTACGGCTTTTCGTTCCACTCCACACCGGAAGAACTGGAAGAGATCCTGATCGCGCATCCCGATGCGGAATTCGTGCAGTTGCAGATCAACTATGCGGACTGGGAGAACCCCGCCATCCAATCCCGCGGCATCTACGAGGTCGCGCGCAAATACGGCAAGCCGATCATCGTGATGGAGCCGCTCAAGGGCGGGCTGCTCGCCGATCCGCCGGAAGCGGTCGCCGCGCTGCTGCGGGAGCAGGAGCCGCAGGCCTCCGTCGCATCGTGGGGGATCCGCTTTGCGGCAAACCTGGAGGGCGTGCTGGTGGTCCTCTCCGGTATGAGCGACCTGCGCCAGATGGAGGACAACCTCTCGTATATGAAGGAGTTTTCCGGCATGACCGCCGGCCAACTCGAAACCGTCGCGCGCGCCCGGGCGGAATTGGACAAGATCCCGCTGATCCCGTGCACCGTGTGCAATTATTGCGCGAAGGTCTGCCCGATGGAGATCGGCATTTCGGGGACGTTTACGGCGAAGAACGTATACACGATGTATCGGAATCTGGAGGCGGCGAAGCACCAGGAAGGGATGCGTGTCGCCGGACGCGGAAGAAAACAGGCGGTCGGATGCATCCGCTGCGGGGCCTGCGAGCAAGTCTGTCCGCAGCACATCCCGATCCGGGAGGAACTGGAGAAAGCGGCAAAACTGTTCGGGCAAACATAACGGGATTTCCGAAAAAGCACCTGCCGCGCAGGTGCTTTTCTGCTTTTTTACGAATTGCATCGCAAAATGTGGTTCAAACAACAGACTGACCGCCGCGGCCGGGGTATGCTGGTGCCGCAAGGGGGGATTTCCATGAAAAGAAAGATCATTCGGATCGACGAGGAAAAATGCAACGGCTGCGGGCTTTGCGCGCAGGCCTGCCACGAAGGGGCGATCGACATCATCGACGGCAAGGCGAAACTGGTGCGGGAGAACTTCTGCGACGGCTTCGGGGACTGCCTGCCGAATTGCCCGACCGGCGCGATCACCTTTGAGGAGCGCGAAGCCCCCGCCTACGATGCGGCGGCGGTGAAAGCGGCGCAGGAGAGGAAGAAGGGGGAGGCGGCCGCATCCGGGGCGCAGGGCCCCCCTGCGGGCGGTTGCCCGGGCTCGGCGATGATGCGGCTGGATGGAGCGGCGCAGGAGCGCCCGCCGGAGGCGGCTGCAAAGCCGGTCTCGCGGCTGGGCCAGTGGCCCTGCCAGATCAAACTTCTCCCGACAAAAGCGCCGTTTTTCGACGGCGCGGACCTGCTGATCGCGGCGGACTGCACGGCGTACGCCTACGCCAATCTGCACGAGGACTTGATGAAAGGCAGGATCACGCTGATCGGCTGCCCGAAACTCGACGCCGTGGACTATACGGAGAAACTGACGGAGATCCTCCGCGAAAACGACATCCGCAGCGTCACCGTCGCGCGCATGGAGGTACCGTGTTGCGGCGGGCTGCAGCGGGCGGCGGAGGCCGCGCTGCGCGCCTGCGGGAAGCGGATCCCGCGGCAGGTCGTGACCGTTTCGAGAGACGGCAGGATGCTGGAAGACTGAAGAACCGGCGGACTGCGGTCGCCCGCAGCAAATCGGGCCCGCACCGTTTCCGACGCCGGAGAAAAGAAAAAAGCACTTGCATGCGCAAGTGCTTTTTTTGTGTAACGAAAGGGTGCGGCGCGGCGGATCAGACCAGCCGGCCTTCCTCGAAACCTTCGGTGACCGCCGAAACGGCGTCGCGCGTCTTTCTTGCGTCGCCGATGACGCGGCAGGGGATCCCTTTCTTTTCCAGGGCCTCGGCCAGTTCCGTGCAGGGCTTCGCGCCGATGGCCATCACCACCAGGTCGGCAGGCAGGAAGCGCTCGGCGCCATCCGGCAGAAGGACCTTTACGCCGTTGTCGAGGATTTCCTCCACCTTGGTGTCGGTCAGCATCTGCACGCCGTATTCCCGCAGCGTGGGCAGCAGGATCGCCTTGGCGGCGGTCGGCTCGTTGGCCGCAATGGTGTGGGTCATCTCCACGATGGCGACTTCCTTGCCCTGCAGGCCCAGGTGGTTGGCGGTCTCGGCACCGGTCTGGCCGCCGCCGATGATGACGTAGCGGTTGACGACGGGGACCGTCTCTTCCAAAACATCCTCAGCCGTGCAGACCAGAGGCTTTTCCGATCCGGGGATCCGCGGCTTCACGGGGGCGGAGCCGGTGGCGACGATCACTTCGTCAAAGCCGCCCTCGGCCAGCAGGTCGGCCGTCGCCTCGGTGCCGTAGCGGATCGTAACGCCCAGTTTATCCAACTGCATCTGCTGCCAGATGAGGAAATCGGTGATCTCCTGCTTGCTGGGAGGAATGGAAGCGATGCGGAAGCGTCCGCCCGCCTGCGGCCCTTTTTCGAAGATGGTCACCTTGTGCCCGCGCTGTGCGGCGATCATGGCGGCCTCCATGCCGCCGGGGCCTGCGCCCACAACGGCGATGTTTTTCTTCGTTCCGGCGGGCTGGACCAGATTCAAATGCGTCCGGCCCAACTCGGGGTTGACGGTGCATGTAATCGGATTCTGGGTGTAGAGGTAGTTCGAGCAGTTGTTGCAGCCGATGCAGTGGCGGGCTTCCTCCGGCTTGCCGGCCTTCACCTTGTTGGGAAGATCGGGATCCGCCAGAGAGGCACGCGACATGGCGACGAGGTCGCACTGCTCGTTGCGCAGCGCCTGTTCGGCCATGATGGGATCGGTGATGCGGCCCACGGCGAGGACGGGGATGGAGACCGCTTTGCGGGCGCGGGCGGCATACTCCAGCAGCCAGCCGTGATCGGTGTAGCAGGAAGGCGTGATGGCGTAGCGGGCGCCGTAGACGCCGGCAGAGGCGTTGATCAGATCGACGCCGGCCGCTTCCAGGAAGGGCAGGATGGCCAGGCTTTCCTCAATCCGGCGGCCGCCGTAGACTTTCTCGTCCATGGAGATGCGGTAGCCGATGATGAAGTTGTCGTCCGCATACTGCTTGACAGCCTCGATGCACTCCAGGGCAAAGCGCATACGGTTCTGCAGTCCGCCGCCATACTGGTCCACGCGGCGGTTGGAGTGGGTGGACATGAACTCGGCCATGAGGTAGCCGTGGCCACCGTGGAGTTCGATGCCGTCGAAGCCGGCCTCCTTGGCGCGGCGGGCCGCCTCTCCGAACTGCCAGACGATGTGGTGGATCTCGTCGATCGTCAACGCCCGCGGGATGTCCTTCCCGATGGGGTCGTGGATGACGGAGGGCGCCACGGGGGTCTCTCCGATGACCTCGCGGGTGGTCTGGCGTCCGCAGTGATAGATCTGCGCAAGGATCTTGGAACCGTGGGCATGTACGCGCTCGGTGAGATCCCGGTTGGCTGCGATCTGGCTGTCGTCCCACAGGCCGGCGACCTGTTTGAAGCCCTTGCCCAACGGATCCACACTGTAATCCTCGGTGATGATCAGGCCCCAGCCGCCTTTTGCCTTGCCTTCGTGGTAAGCGATAAACTTCTCGGTGGCATAGCCATTCTCGTCGCAGAAGTTGGTTACCATAGCGGAAACGGCAAAACGATTGGGAATGGTGACATTCTTGATGGTGAACGGACTCAAGAGATGCTCAAACATGATAACGCCTCCCAATTTAAGTGGATCGCGCGGCATTGCGGCGCCGGCGGCGCCTTGTCCGCAGATCGTTATAATAAATTTAACATAGAATCCGGCGGAATGCAACGACAAACGCACAAAAACTCCTCCGGACATGTGAGCGGCGCAGCACTTTTTTTGGGCGGGCGATGCCCGTTTGCGGCGCGCGTCCCTTTTCGGAGCGAAATTCGAGTTTCTGCGCAAAAAAGCGCGGAAATATCTGCGCAGACGAAAGCCGGCCGGAGCAATCTGCTCCGGCCGGTTTCATACAGGATGCATTTACAGAGGGACTTCGGCCCAGCCCGCCCCGGTGAGAACGACCTGCCCGCGAAAGCCCGCCTCGCGCGCGAGCGCGGCGGCGTCGTCGAGGCCGCAGTCGAGGAAGTTTTTGTCGTGGCAGTCGCTGCCGAGCGCGATCGGGCAGCCCCGCGCGCGGATCTCGCGCAGGATCCACAGCGAGGGAAACGGCGTTTTGCGCCAGCCCCGCGCGATCGCGCCCGTGTTGATCTCAAAGATCGGGCGGCCGGGGGCGAGCGCGTCGAGCGCGCCGAGCACGGCGGCGCGGTAGCGCGGATGCGCCTCGTCGAACATCGCGCCCTGCTCGTCGAATTTGCGGATCAGGTCGAAATGCCCGATGATGTCGCATCCCGTGACAGCCTGCACCTGCGCCGCTTTCGCGTAGTAGGCATCCGCGAAGGCGTAAGGGTCGCCGCCGAACGCTTCGCGTACGATGCGCGCCGTCTCTTCGGGCGACCAATCCACGGCGAGGCGGGCGCCGCCCTTCTCCACATAGTGGACGGAACCGATCGCATAGTCGTAAAACGGGTCGCGCAGGCCGGAGAACCAATCCTGCTCGATGCCGCAGAACAACGCGATCCGCCCCGCATAGGCGGCCTTGAGACGCGTGATCTCGGCGCGGTAGGCGGTTTCGCGCTCAGGCGCCATGCCGCAGGGATCGAAGCCCGTGTCGCTGTGGCCCGAAAAGCCGAGCGCCGAGAAGCCGAGCGCGAGCGCCCGCCGCACCAGTGCTGCAGGCTCGTCGGCCCCGTCGCAGAAAACGGTGTGGGTGTGAAAATTAGTCCGCATCGCTTGCCATCTTCTCCTGTTTCACCTTGTGGTCGATCACGTGGCGCGAGGCGAGCTCGCGGCGGATCTCCCCGAGCCCGATGCCGGTTTCGGCCAGCAGCACCAGCACGTGGTAGGCGAGATCGGCCACTTCGTAGATCGTTTCGGCGCGATCGCGGTCCTTGGCGGCGATCACCACCTCGGTCGATTCCTCGCCGATCTTTTTAAGGATCTTGTCGAGCCCCTTTTCAAACAGGTAACTCGTGTAGGAGCCTTCTTTCGGCTGCGCTTTGCGCTCGGTGAGGAGCGCCATCAGCGCATCGAGCGAAAACGCCGATTCCGTTTCGCTTTGATAAACGGGCTCGAAGAAGCAACTTTCCGCGCCGGTGTGGCAGGCGGGCCCCGCCTTGTGCACGAGCACGGTCAGCGCGTCGCGGTCGCAGTCCGCGGTGATCGAGACGATGCGCTGCACGTTGCCGCTCGTCTCGCCCTTGCGCCAGAGTGCCTGCCGCGAGCGGCTGAAAAAGCAGGTGCGCCCCTCGCGCATCGAGATCGCGAGGCTTTCGCGGTTCATGTAGGCGAGGGTGAGCACGGCGCGGCTGTCCGCATCTACCACGACGGCGGGAATGAGCCCCTTTTCGTCGAATTTGAGTTCGTCGATGTCGAGCATGGTTACGGCCTCCTGACAATGATATCGTTTGCGGCGAGCAGTTCCTTGAGAGCGGGGATTTGCACCTCGCCGAAGTGGAAGATCGAGGCGGCGAGGCCCGCATCCACCTTCGGCAGCGCCCGAAACAGCGTGACGAAGTCCTGCGCGCACCCCGCGCCGCCCGAGGCGATCACGGGAACGTTGACGGCCTCGCACACGGCCTCGAGCATCTCGAGGTCGAAGCCGCGCTTGACGCCGTCGGTGTCGATCGAATTGACGACGATCTCGCCCGCGCCCATCGCCACGCAGCGGCGGATCCAGCCGATGGCCTCCATCCCCGTGTCGTCGCGGCCGCCGCGCGCGAACACGCGGAACGCGCCGCCGACGCGCTTTGCGTCCACCGAGAGCACGACGCACTGGTCGCCGTATTTCTGCGCCGCGCGCCGCACGAGCGAGGGATCGCGGATCGCGCCCGAATTGACGCTGACCTTGTCCGCCCCGCATTTGAGCACGCGGTCGAAATCCTCCACGGTGTTGATGCCGCCGCCTACGGTGAGCGGGATAAACACGGTGCGGGCCGTCTCGGTGAGCACATCGGTGAAAAGCGCGCGTCCTTCGGCAGAGGCCGTGATATCGTAGAACACGAGTTCGTCCGCGCCGTTTTCGGAGTAGTAGCGCGCGAGCGCGACGGGGGAGGAGACGTCCGCGAGCCCCTGGAAATTCACGCCCTTGACGACGCGCCCGTCCTTCACGTCGAGGCAGGGGATGATCCGTTTCGCGATCATTTCGCCACCTCGATCGCCTGGCGCAGCAGCAGGTCGCCGGTGTAGAGCGCGCGCCCGAGGATCGCGCCGCTGACGCCGATCTCCCGCAGCGCGGCGATGTCCCCGAGGGTGGTGACGCCGCCGGAGGCGACCACGTCCATCGGAGTGGTCTGCAGCAGCGCGCGGTAGAGTTCGCGGTTGGTGCCCTGCAGGGCGCCGTCCTTGGAAATATCGGTGCAGATGAGCGTTTTCACGCCCATGTCCGCGAGGTCGCCGCAGAAATCGGCGAGCGGAACGTCGCTCGTTTCGCGCCAGCCGCGCACCGCGATGAAGCCGTCGCGCACGTCCGCGCCCACGGCGATGCGCTCGCCGTACCGGCCGAGCATGTCGCGCAGGAACGCGCGGTCGCACAGCGCCGCCGTGCCCAGAACGACGCGGAACACGCCCGCTTCCAGATAGCGTTCGACCCGCGCGGCGTCGCGGATGCCGCCGCCCACCTCCACCTGCAGGCCGCTCTCGGCCGCAAGGGAGGCGACAAGGTCGAAATGGGGCGTACCGCCGTCGCGCGCGCCCTCGAGATCGACGACGTGCAGAAAGCGGGCCCCCTCTTTTGCAAATCCCTTCGCTACGGCGAGGGGGTCGGGATCGTAGACGGTCATGCGGGCATAGTCGCCGCGGTAGAGGCGGACGGCCTGCCCCCCGTAGAGGTCGATCGCGGGGAAAATCTCCATGGTGTCTCTCCTTTGCGGGATGCGGTTACAGCGCGCAGAAGGCCTGCAGGATCGCAAGGCCCACGCGCCCGCTCTTTTCGGGGTGGAACTGGCAGCCGAACACGTTTTCGCGCTGCACGGCGGCCGTGAGGGGCGCGCCGTATTCCGCCGTCGCGGTGACGAACGGCTCGCACTGCGCCGCGTGGTAGGAATGGACGAAATAGACGGACTCCCCATCCTTCACGCCGCGAAAGAGCGGCCCGCCACCATTTTGCAGGCACAGGGTGTTCCACCCGATGTGGGGGATCTTCAGCCCCGCGGGAATGATCTCGGAAATCGGCCGCACGCTGCCGGGGATCAGGCCCAGCCCCTCGTGCACGCCGTATTCATAGCCCGTTTCAAACAGCAGTTGCATGCCGAGGCAGATGCCCAGCAGGGGCTTGCCGGCGGCGGCCTGCTCGCGCAGCACGGCGTCGAGCCCGCAGGCGCGCAGTTTGTCGGCGGCGTCGCCGAACGCGCCCACGCCGGGCAGCAGGATCCGGTCCGCGCGGCGGATCGCCTCGGGGTCGCCCGTCGCCTCCGCTTCGGCCCCGACGAACGCGAACGAACTGCGCAGGGAAAAGAGGTTCCCCACGCCGTAATCCACGATTGCGATCATAGCGTGCCCTTCGTCGAGGGGATCTCGTCGGCCGTGCGCGGGTCGACGGCACAGGCCTGCGCCATGGCGCGCCCGAAGGCCTTGAACGCCGCCTCGAGGATGTGGTGGGAATTGGTCCCGTCGAACTGGCGCAAGTGCAGCGTTACGGCGGCCGCGCGCACGAACCCCCAGAAGAATTCCTCCGCGAGTTCGGTGTCGAACGTGCCGACCTTCTGCGACGGCACCTCGAGCCCGTACCGCAGCAGCGCGCGCCCCGAGAGGTCGACGGCGCAGGCGACGAGCGCCTCGTCCATCGGCAGCAGCAGGCTGCCGTAGCGCGCCACGCCGCGCTTTTCGCCGAGCGCCTGCGCAAATGCCTGCCCGAGCGCGATGCCGGTGTCCTCCACGGTGTGGTGGTCATCTACCTGCGTGTCGCCTTCGCAGCGCAGCGTCAGGTCGAAGCGCCCGTGCCGTGCGAACAGAGCGAGCATGTGGTCGAGGAAACCGCAGCCGGTCTCCACGTCGCTTTTGCCGGTGCCCTCGAGCGCGAGGGCGAGGGAAATGTCGGTCTCCGCGGTTTTGCGTTGGATCGTCGCCGTTCTCATGGCTGCACCTCCGAAAGAATGTCGTTGACGGCCTGCAGGAACACGTCCATTTGTTCGCGCGAGCCGATCGTGATGCGGTTGTAGTTTGCGATGCGCGGGTGGTCGAAGTGCCGCACCAGGATGCCGCGCGCCCGCAGTTTGCCGCAGAGCGCCTCGCCCGAAACGGCGGGGTGCTCGGCCAGCACGAAGTTCGTCTGCGAGGGCAGCACCGAAAAACCGAGTTCGCGCAGCCGCTTTGTCGTGTCGGCGCGCGTCTCGATGATGCGCCGGCAATTTTCTCGGCAGTAGTCGGCCTCTTCCAGCGCGGCGAGGCCGCAGGCGAGCGTCATGCGGTTGACGCTGTAGGGGTTTGCGGCGGCCTTGAGAGCGTTGAGATCTGCGATCAGAGCCTCGCACCCGACGGCGAAGCCAAGGCGTCCGCCCGCCAGCGAGCGGGATTTGGAAAAGGTCTGCACGACGAGCACGTTGTCGAGCGCTTTCGTCAGCGGGATGCAGCTTTCCCAGCCGAAGTCGACGTAGGCTTCGTCCACCACGACGAGGCGGTCGGGGTTTTCACAGGCGATGCGTTCGATCGCCTCCACGGGGAGGGCGAAGCCCGTCGGCGCATTGGGGTTCGCCAGCAGCAGATGCCCCCGCGCGGACCGGTAATCGGCGGGATCAACGGTGAAATCCGCCTGCAGCGGGATCTCCGTGAACGGCACGCCGTAGAAGCGGCACAGGATCGCGTAGAAACTGTAGGTGAGATCGGGGAAGCAGAACGGGTGCCCTTCGTCCCCAAAGGCCTGCAGCAGGAAGGCGAGCGCCTCGTCCGAGCCGTTGGTGACGAACACGTTTTCGGGCGCCGTGCCGCAGACCTGCGCAAGTTTTTCCCGCAGCGCGGTGCAGTCGGGATCGGCGTAGTAATTGAGGCAGGACGCCTGTTCGGCCGCAGCCTGGCGCACGCGCGGCGCGGGGGGATAGGGCGACTCGTTGGTGTTGAGTTTGATGAGCCGCAGGTCCTGCGGCTGCTCGCCGGGAACGTAGGGCTCGAGCGAGGCGAATTTCTGCGTCAGAAAGCGGCTCATGCGTTCCCCTCCTCAAAGCGGGACTCCACGCTGCGCGCGTGGCCTTCAAGCCCTTCGGCGCGGGCGAAGCGGGCGATGTCGCCGCAGACGTTCCCGAGCGCTTCGGGCGCATAGTAAATGAACTGGGTCTTCTTGATAAAATCATCGACGGAGAGCGGACTCGAGAACCGCGCCGTGCCGCCGGTGGGCAGGGTGTGGTTCGGCCCTGCAAAGTAGTCGCCGAGCGCCTCGGGACAACTGCGCCCCAAAAAGACGCTGCCGGCGTGGCGCACGCGGCCCAGCCAACCGAACGGATCGTCCATGCAGAGTTCGAGATGCTCGGGCGCGATCTCGTTGGCGATGTCGACGGCCGTCGCAAGGCTGTCGCAGACGATGATCTTTCCCTGCCCTTCGATCGAGGCGCGGGCGATCTCCCCGCGCGGCAGGAGGGCGAGTTGGCGTTCGATCTCCGCGGCGACGGCCTCGGCGAGCGGCAGGCTGTCGGTCACGAGGACGGCGGAGGCCATTTTGTCGTGCTCGGCCTGCGAGAGCAGATCGGCTGCAACGCAGCGGGGGTCGCTTTTTTCGTCCGCCACGATGAGGATCTCGCTCGGCCCCGCGATCATGTCGATCGAGACAAGCCCGAAGACCTGTTTTTTTGCCTCGGCGACGAAGGCGTTGCCCGGGCCGACGATCTTGTCGACTTTCGGGATGCTTTCGGTGCCGTAGGCGAGGGCGGCGATCGCCTGCGCGCCGCCGACCTTGAAGACGCGGTGCACGCCCGCGATCTTCGCCGCGGCCAGGATGGCGGGCGGGACTTTGCCGTTTTTCGCCGGGGTGGCCATCACGATCTCGGGGCAGCCCGCGATCGCGGCGGGGATGGCGTCCATCAGAACGGTGGAGGGGTAGGCCGCCGTGCCGCCGGGCACATAGAGGCCCGCGCGGTCGACAGGGGCGATCTTTTGGCCGAGAACCGCGCCGTCCTGCCCGGCCATCACAAATCCGCTGCGCAACTGCCGCGCATGAAAGGCGCGAATGTTTGCGGCGGCGGCTTCCATCGCCGCGACAAGCGCCGGATCGACGGCGGCGAACGCCTCATCGATCTCCTGCTCGCCGACCTCGAAGCGCTCGGGCGCGCCGCCGTCGAAGCGCTCGGCGCAGTCGCGCAGGGCGGCGTCGCCGCGGGCTTTCACGTCCGCGAGGATGGCGGCGACGGTTTCCTCCACATTCGTTTTGGTTTCTCCGCGGAAAAAGATCTCCTCGTTGGGGATCTCCCCGTATCGCAGGATGCGGATCATGCGGTTCTCTCCCTTATCCCGCGCCGTTTCCCGCGCGCTCGAGGGCGCGGCAGAGGGCGGCGACGGCTTCGTTTTTGAATTTGTAGGCCGCCTGGTTGGCAATCAGGCGGGCGCTGATCTCGAGGACCGGCTCGATGACGACGAGCCCGTTCGCCCGCAGGGTGTTGCCGGTCTCGACGATGTCCACGATCACGTCGGAAAGGCCCAGCAGCGGCGCGAGTTCGATCGAGCCGCCGAGGCGGATCACGTCGATCTCGCGGCTGAGCGAGGAATAATAGGCGCGCGCGATCTTCGGAAATTTCGTGGCCACGCGCAGCGGCCGCGCGGTATCGTCGCGGAAATCGGGCTTTCCCGCCACGCACATGCGGCAGCGCCCCAGTCCGAGATCGAGCAGTTCGTAGACGTCGGGCGCGTATTCCTGCAGGATGTCGCTCCCCGCTACGCCGAGGTCGGCGGCGCCGCGCTCCACATAGATGGCGACGTCCGAGGGCTTCACCCAGAAGAAACTGACGCCCGTTTCCCCGTTTTCAAAGATCAGGCGGCGGCTTTCCTCGCGGATGGCGGGGCAGCCGTAGCCCGCGCGCTCAAAGCGCTCGTAGACGCGTTCGCCCAGCCGCCCTTTCGGCAGCGCGATATGGATCGGATTCACAGTTGGATCACCCTTCCGTAGCGCCCCTCGTCGGGGGCTTTCTGCACGCGGACGCTCATCCCCTGCGCGCGCAGGGCGCGGGCGGCCTCCAGCGCCGCCTCGGGCGCCGCGCCGCCGTAGCAGAGCAGCACGTCGGCATCCGGCCGGCGCTCGCCGCCCTCGAGTTCCTCGAGGCGGTCGAGGTAGACGGCGAAACCGATCGCGCCTGCCTGCTTGCCGAGTTTTTTCACCAGGTTGTCGTAGCGGCCGCCGGAGAGGATCGCGTCGTGCACGCCGGGGACGTATCCCTTGAACACCAGGCCGTTGTAGTAGCGCAGGTCGCGGATGATGGAGCAGTCGATGTTGACGCGGACGGGCTTCTGTCCCGCGCCGAGCGCGCTGCAAAGTTGCGAAAGTTCCCCGCAGGCCCGCTCCATTTCGCGGTTGAGGCACAGCCCTTGCAGCGTGGGCAGCAGCGTCTGCGCGCCGCCGTAGAGCGAGGCGAGCGCCTCCCAGACGCGGGCGGTCTCCTGCGCGATCCCCCGCGCCGCGCAGAGGCTGCGGACGGTGTGCGCGTTCTTTTCCCGCACGAGGCCGCAGAGCGCTTCTTTCGTTTCCCCGCCGGCGTCGGTCGCGGCGAGCAGGCCGGCGACCAGTCCCACCGAAGCGACATCCAGAATGAATTCGTCCGAGATGCGTCCGAGGCTTTCCGCCGCCAACGTCAGCACTTCGCACTGTTCGTAGAGGCCGACCTCGCCGATGCACTCCAGCCCCGTCTGCAGGATCTCGCGGAATTCCCGCGCGGAGCCCGTGTCGCGGTAGACGCTCTCGGTGTAGCAGACCTTTTGCTGTCCGCCGCGGTAGTGTTTGATGATCGAAAGCGTCACGTCGGGCTTGAGCGCCATCAGGCGGCCGTTCGTATCGGTGAAGGTGAGCAGGTTCTCCCCCGCGACGAAACTGCGGTTTTGCGCATAGAGGTCATAAGGCTCGAATTTGCTCATCCGGTAGGTGCGGTAGCCATAACTGTGGTATAGTTCCCGCAGCGCGAGCGATACGGCCTCGCCGCGGTTGAGGATCTCCGGCTTCAGTTTCATCGCGCTTCCTCTCCCCCGCGGGCCGTCCCGAGTTTGGAGAGCACCGACCGGTAGCCGCCGCTGCCGTAGCGGAGACACTGGTTGACGCGCACGATCGTGGCGGAACTCGCGCCCGTTTTTTCCGCGACTTCGGCGTAGGTACCGCCCCGGCGGAGCAGATTTGCAACGGCCAGCCGCTGGCCGATCGAGAGGATCTCCCGGCTGGTCATGATGTCCCGGATGAAGTTGCGGCACTCCTCTTCGCTCTCGAGCGACAGAAGCGCCGAGATCAGAAGACGGGTGTTCTCGTTTTCAAGCAGGTCCATGATGCGCTCCTTTCTTTTGCTATCATGCTGCTATATTATCATGCTAAAGTAAACCTGTCAACCCCTTTTCCCCGCAAAAAGCGGGATCCCGGCCCCGCGATCTGTTTTGCCGATCCGAAGCGCGTGAGACAAGCCCGTCGACCGCGCGGCGGCCTGCCGCATCGGAAAGGCGCTCCCGCCGGATCCGGATCAGCGATCTCACGGCCCGTCGGATGCGATGGGCCGTTTTTTTGCGCTCTTTTTGGGAAAACTGCAAAAGGAGCGATTGGAGATGCCTGCGGAAAAAACGCCCCTTTGCGCCGCCTGCGCGCGCCCGTTCACCGCCGCTGTGCAGCCGGGGAGACGGAGGATCTGATCCGCGAGTCGGACCTGTGCGGCGGCATCGCGCGGGGAGGAAAAACATTTCCGCGGCCTGTTGACAAAACGCGGGCGACGTGGTAGGATGTCCTTAGTTAGCCGACGCTAACCAAGGCGCCGGTTTTCCCTCCTCTCAAAGTTAGCAATCGCTAATCAAAATTCTGGAAAAGGGGGCATTCTATGCCGGAAGAAGGGCTGGTGCAGTTCTGCGCGCCCACGCTCGCGGGCATGAAAACGGGCAGCCTGTTTGCATGCCCGTTTTCGGATGCGGAACAGTTGCGCGACTTTCTGCGCGTCTGTAACCGCTCGCTCGGCGGCAAGGGCGTGTGCGTTTTGTCGCTTCGCTATGAAAACGGGCGTGCGCTCATCTATGTGTACCGTCCGCGGCTCCTCGTGCGCGATCTGCAAAACGAGGAAGCCCGCCGCCTGCTCGCCGAGCGGGGATACGATGCCGCCCGGCCCGCGTGCTGCCTTGCGCAGCTCGTCCGCCGCTTCCACGGCGCAGGGGCGTTCCCGCACGAGGTCGGCCTCTTCCTCGGCTATCCGCCGGAGGACGTGCGCGGTTTTATCGAGGGGCGGCAAACCTGCAAATGCGCCGGCTGCTGGAAGGTTTACGGCGACGCGCAGGCGGCGACGAGGCTGTTCCGAAAATACAAGAAGTGCACGGATGTTTACCGCGCGCAGTTTTCACAGGGCAAGTCGATCGAGCGGCTGGCGGTTGCCGGCTGAATATCATGACAATCAATCGGAAAGGATGATCCCGCATGAAAATCGCAGTCGTATATTGGAGCGGAACGGGCAACACCGGGGCGATGGCGCAGCAGGTCGCGGCCGGGGCCGGCGAGGCCGGAGCCGAGGTTTCCGTGATGGTCTGCACGGCGTTTGACGCCGCCCAGATGGACGCGTTCGACGCCGTCGCGTTCGGATGTCCCTCGATGGGCGCCGAGCAATTGGAAGACGCCGAGTTCGAGCCGATGTTCGAGGCCTGCCGCCCCAAACTTTCCGGCAAGAAGATCGGCCTTTTCGGCTCCTACGGCTGGGGCGGCGGCGAATGGATGGCCGCTTGGGCCGACACCTGCCGGGGCGACGGCGCCGTTCTGGCGGCCGATCCCGTGATCTGCAACGGCGCGCCCGACGGCGAGGCCGCCGCGGCCTGCAGGGCGCTGGGCGCCGCACTGGTTTGATTTTTCACCTCCTTTTTTGTTTTGCGCGGCAGAGCCGGGGCTTCCCTGCGGGGCGGCCCCGGCTCTGTCCGTCTTGGCGGGAACCGCGCCGCCCCGGCCGGGCGACAAAAAACGCCCCCTGCCGAGGGGATCGTTCCTTCGGCAGGGGGGGTTCTGCGGGGAAAAGGAGAAAATCAGGCCTCGTTCATCGCGACGAGTTTGTCGGCCCACATCTTCTGCAGGTCCTTTGCGATCGGCACGCAGGCGAGGCCGCCGATGCAGGACGCGCGCAGTTCGGTAGGCAGGCGGCGCTGCACGTCCTGCAGCGCGAGCACGACCTGGTCCGGCGGAACGACGCTGCGCACGCCGGCGAGCGCCATGTCCGCGCCCATGATCGCCACGACGGCGCCCATGGCGTTGCGTTTGATGCAGGGAACCTCCACGGGGCCTGCGAGCGGGTCGCAGACGAGGCCGAGCGTCTCCTTGATGGCGAAGCAGAAGGCGTGGCAGGCCTCCTCGGCGGTGCCGCCGGCAAGATAGACCGCGCCCGCGGCGCCCATGCCCGCGCCGATGCCGACCTCGGACTGGCAGCCGCCGATCGAGCCGGAGAAGGTGCAGTGCTCGCCGGTGAGCGCGCCGACCATCGCGGCGACGAGGAAGGCTTCCGCAAGTTTTTCGCGCGATGCGCCGAAGCGTTTGGCCACGGCGAACAGTGCGCCGGGCAGCCCGCCCGCGCTGCCGCTGGTCGGCACCGCGACGACGCGGCCCGCGCTGGCGCTGATCTCGGCCATCGCGAGCGCGCCGGCCATCGCGTCGTTGAACACGTCGCCGGCGATCGACTTGCCGCTTTTGCGCCACTGATCGACCAGATAGCCGTCGCTGCCGCTGCAGTAGCCGCAGAGCAGGGGGTTGTCACCCTGCAGGCCGCGCTGCATGGATTGCTCGATCACGTCCACGATCTGGAGGCCCTGCCCGAGGATCTCCCCGCGGGTGCGGCCGCTGCGGTTCGTTTCGTAGTCGTAGATCACGTCGATCATCGGGCGCGTTTCGCACAGCGCCAGGAACTCCTCGAACGTGGTGAAGAGCGGGGGATTGCCCGTGCAGTCGGAAAAGATCGTCATCGGCTCGCAGCAGCGCGAAAGGATCAAGCGGTCGCCGAGGATAGCGCGCACGGCTTCCTCCTGTTCGGGGGTGAGAGCGGCAGTCGTCTCCGCGAAGAGCAGCCCGCCCTCCTTCGTTTCACCCGCGGCGATGCGCACGGGGGAAACGGCCGCCTCGACCGCCTCTTTGAGCGCCCCGAGCGGGGAGCCCGCTTTGAGCAGCCACAGGTTGCACCAGCAGTTGCCGTCCATCCCGACTTCGACGCCGTTGACGCGCGTCACGAGAATGCTGCCGCCGCCGATCGAGATGCCGTTGATCTCCCAGCGCACGCCGTCGCGCTCGGCGATCACGCGCATCGTGTTGCGGTCGACTTCCTCGTCTTCGATGCCGTGATAGGTCACCGAGATGCCTTTTTGATCGGCGATCTTCTTCGAGTCGTTGCAGGCGTCGTCGTATTCGCGCATACCGAGCAGGCCCGCGAGGATGGCGATGTGCGTGCGGTGGCCCATAAAGGTGCGGAGAAACAGGGGATGGAACCAGAATTCGTAGTCGGACGCTTCGCCGCCGATGAACTTGCCCGCAACATAGCCGATGCGGTTCGCGCCGCCGGTGTGGTTGCTCGAGGGCCCGTGCATGATCGGCCCGACAACGTCAAAAAGCCCGAGACTCAAAGGGAAACACCTGTCCTTTCGTGCGTTACGCCTTGGCGAATTCCACCATCACGGTGGCGGCCATCTTGATCGCGTTGATATAGTCCTCGATGATGATGTTCTCGTTGGGAGCGTGGATGTTCGAGGCCTCGTTGCCGGCGCCGAACATGACCGCGTCAAGCCCCGCATCGTGGCAGAACTGGTACATCGCCGTGGTGCCCGCAGAGGAGATGAACACCTCGGGGCGCACGCCGTAGACCGGCTCGGCGCAGCGGATGACGGTCTGCGCAAAGAGACAGTCGGGATCGGCGCGGAACGGCGGCTCGCCGGAGATCTTGACGACCTCGATGTCGGTGAAGCCGCGGCGGTCGAGGTGCGCGCGCACCTTGGCGAGGATGTCGTCGGGCGTCTGGTCGGGGACGAGGCGCAGATCCATCTTCACCACGGCGCTGCCGGGCAGAACGGTCTTGGCGCCTTCGCCGATGTAGCCGGCCTTGAAGCCCGCGATGTTCGCGGTGGGCTGGTAGTAGAATTTTTCGAGCAGCGGGATGCCCGTCAGGTCGTTGATGAAGCCGTCGAGGCCCATGCGCTCTTTGGCGGCCTCTTCGGGATACCGGAGCGTCTCGAGGCACTTCATCTCATATTCGCTGGGCTTGCGAACGGTGTCGTAGTAGCCGTCGATCGTGATGCGGTCGGTCGCGTCCTTCATCGTGGCGAGCGCCTGCACAAGGCGCCACGCGGGGTTCTTGACGACGGCGGCGTTGGCCGAGTGCAGATCGCTCACGGCCGTGCGGCAGCGCAGTTCGATGTAAAGAAGCCCCTTGACGCCGAGGCAGACCTCGAGCGGGCCGACGCCCTCGGGCGTGTCAAGTTGTTTGCTGCCGCCCTCCCAGGCGAAGCCGTCGGTCTTGATGCGGTCGGGGTACTGCTCCGCAAACTGGTGCAGGTGCGGCGAACCGATTTCCTCCTCGCCCTCATAGATGAACTTCACATTGAGCGGGGCCTTGCCGTTGACGGCCAGGATCGCTTTGAGCGCGCACAGGCGGCTGAGGAGGCTGCCCTTGTTGTCGGTGGCGCCGCGGGCGTAGAGCTTGCCGTCGCGGATCTCCGCGCCGAAAGGATCGCTGAGCCATTCCTCAAGCGGCTCGGCGGGCTGCACGTCGTAGTGGTTGTAGAACGAGATCGTGCGGCCGTCGTTTTCGCCCTTGAGTTCGCCGTAGAGGATCGGGTTGCCGTCTGTCTCGCAGACCTCAGCGTCGATGCCGACCGTTTTGAGTTCGTCGACCAGCAGACCCGCCATCTCGCGGATGCCGAGGTTCTGCGCGGAGACGCTCGGCTGACGGCAGAATTTCTGCAGCAGTTCGATGTACTCCTCGCGGTGCGCATCAATGTAATCGTATACCTGTTTCATTTCCATCCCTCCGAGAAAAAGAATTTATCACCAAACGGCACAAGCCGAATCGTTACAGGCGGATGGTCTTCCACCGGCCCTGGAAAAAGCGCAGCGTGTTGAGGAAACCGCGCGTCCAGAGATCGAGGAGAAACCCGATCCACGGGCCGTAGAGGCCGAGGCCGACGGGGTAGCAGAGCGTCCAGGAGAGCAGCGGACGGATGATCGTGACGCTCAAAAGCGAAGCGAATGCGACGAATTTGGTATCGCCCGCGCCGCGCAGCGCGCCCGCATGGACGACGCAGAGCGCGTCGCCGATGGCGCTCGCGGCGAGGAACAGCAGGATGCGCGTGGCGGGGACGACGACGGCGGGGTCGCGCGAGAAGATGCGGATGATCGGCCCGCGGAACAGGCAGAGGACCGCCATCAGACCCACCGAATAGATCAGGGCGAGGCGCACGCACGTTTCGGCGGCGGTGTGGGCGCGGTCCGGCTTTTGGGCGCCGAGGTCCTGCCCGACCAGGGCGGCGGCCGCGTTGCCGAGGCCGTCGAAACTCAGCAGCGAGACGTTCGTGATATTCATGCAGATCTGGTGGGCGGCGAATGCGACGGTCCCGAGCCCCGCCACGATGCGCGCGTAGGTGAAGAAGCCGACGCGCAGGCAGACGTTTTCGATCAGGGCGCTGACGGCGACGCCCCGCAGGCGCATGATCAGGTTGCGGGTGGGGAGCCAGCCGCGGCGCGTGCGCACGTTGAGCAGGCAGGCGCGCGAGCGCAGGCTGACAAGCGCCACGAGGAAGGCGAATACAAAACTCAGCGAGGTGGCGATGGCGGCGCCGCGCACGCCAAGCGCGGGGAAGCCGAAGTGCCCGTTGATGAGCAGGTAGTTCATGCAGACGTTGGAGACGCTGGAGACGAGGTTGGTCTGCAAACTGATGCGCGCGTTCCCCGAGGCGCGCATCGCGGCGTTGCTGGTGAGATAGATGTGCTGGAAGAACTGCCCGGGCAGCAGCCAGCGGAAGTAATCGGCGGAGAGCGCGATGGTGTCCTCTTTGGCGCCCGCTATGCGCAGGAAGGGCTCCGAGAACGCGAAGGCCGCCGAAAGGATGACGGCCGAGAGCGCAAAACAGAGGAACAGGCACTGCCGGAACGTCTCCGAAGCGCCCTCGTAGTCCTTTTCGCCGACGCGCCGCGCCACGAGCGCCGTGACGCCCACATTGAGCGAAATGATGATGGCCATGCAGATGAATTTGGGCTGGTTCGTCAGGCCGACCGCGGAAACGGCGACCGTCCCGAGCGTGCCGACCTGCGCGGTGTCGAACAGGCCTGCGAGGCCCACAAGAATCGCCTCCGCCGTGGCGGGACCGGCGATTTTGAAGACGCGCCGCAGCAGTTCGCGGTCCGCTCCGCCGAGCAGGCGCCCGCGAAGGCCGATGTTCGCTGCGGTCATGCAATACGCCTCTTTTCCTTTGGCTCAATGGAGTTCCGGATTCGATAGAATTTAACATAACACAGCATCCTTTTAATGTCAATCAATGCTACGTCGTTTTTCTTTCGGGAGGGATCGCCGAGGGCCGCCCGTGGGTGGACGGGACGGATGATCTTTGGATTTTCGCATATTGATGCGGTTTCTTTTCCAAAATCCTGCGGGGCGCCGCCTGCGGCCGGCGGCGGGAATCCGGCGGAAAAGCCAAATCCGCGACGGCTGGGTTGTGCGTTTTGACAAGGTGTGTCTGCCGTTTGTTGAAACAATTAGCGCTTTAAACAAATGTTGTGCTGAAGGATTGACAAAAACTAAAAATAGGGGTATTCTGTAAAACAATTCTTTCGGTTTTTATGCTGGAACAAGGCGGTTTCGCCCGCAGTCTCCTTCCGCTGTACGGGAGGGGCGTTGAGAAAAAGGAGTGAAAGAAATGACAAAGAAAGCAATGGCCCTGCTGATGGTCGCCGCCATGGTCCTCGCCCTTGCCGCCTGCGGCGGCTCCGCGAGTTCTTCCGCTGCGCCCGCCTCCTCGGCCGCCCCGGCCTCTTCGGATGCCCCCGCGTCCTCCGAAGCGCCCGCGGCAAACCCCGCCGACCAGTTCGCCGACGGCGTCCTGGTGATCGGCACCGGCAGCGATCTGCTGTCCACCGACCCCGCCAACCAGAACCAGACCAACTCGCAGGACCTGTTCCACATGATCGGTTCGCAGATGTTCCACCGCGATCTCGATTTCAACATCATCCCCGATCTCTGCGTCAGTTATGAGCAGACCGACGACGTCACCTGGGAGTTCAAGATCCGCGAAGGCGTCAAGTTCAACAACGGCGAGGACCTCACCGCCGAGGACGTCGCGTTCAGTTACGACCGCCTCATCAACGACACGGCGCTTGTCGGCCACTCGTATTACACGGCCTTTGAGAGCACCGAGGTCGTCGACGACTACACCATCCGCGTCAAAACGGTCGCCCCCCGCCCCGATATGCTCACGCTGGTCTCCATGTCGGAGAGCACGATCCTCCCCAAGGATTACGTCGAGGCCAACGGCATCGAGGCGTATATGAGACAGCCCGTCACCTCCGGCATGTATCAGTTGACGGAGTGGGTGCCCGACGATCACTACACGATCGTTCCCAACCCCGACTACTACGGCGAGAACAAGGCGACCTGGAATGAGGTCGTTTACCGCCCGATCCCCGAGTCCTCCACCCGCGTCTCTGAACTGCTCACCGGCGGCGTGGACGTGATCTACAACGTCCCCGTCAATGAGTGGGAGCGCGTCGGCAGCGGCGAGACCCACATCGACTACGGCGAAACCAGCCGCGTCATGCTGATGGTCACCCGCCTCACCGAGGGCACCGTCACTTCCGATCCCAAGGTCCGCCAGGCGATCGAGATGGCGATCGACAAGACCACCATCTGCGAGCAACTGCTGCAGGGCGCCGGCACCCCGACCCGCACCCGCGTCGGCTCCGCCGTCCCCGGCTTCAACACCGACCTGTTCGGCGATGCCGCCGATCTCTATGATCCCGAGGGCGCAAAGGCCCTGCTGGCCGAGGCCGGCTACAACCCCGGCGACATCACCGTCACCCTCACTTCCCCCTCCGGCCGCTATCTGATGGACACCGAGATGTCCCAGATGATCGCCGCCTACCTCGAGGCGGTCGGCATCCACGTGAACCTCGAGCTCGTCGACTCCACCGTGATGGGCAACATGTTCAACGAGAAGACCAATAAGGAACTCTTCCTGATCGGCCTCTCCGACGCCCAGTATGACGGCTGCTACCCGCTCGCCCACTACGGCGACAAGGCCCGCGTTGCCGGCCAGACCGACTACGACAACCCCAAGGTTCAGGAGCTCTATCAGCAGGCGCTTGTCGAGCTCGATCCCGAGAAGAAGGAAGCCCTGGAGCGTGAGATTCAGGCGATCGCCGCTGACGAGCGTCCGCACATCTGCATTGCGCAGCTCAAGGCCGCGTTCGGCGTCAACAACGGCCTCGAGATCCATCCGAGAATGGACTCCAACGGCATGGCCGACGAGATCACCATCGCAAAGTAATTCGTTTTCATCCTGGAGAAAGGGGTCGCGGCGTAGGCCTGCGGCCCCTTTTCCCGAAAAGGAGAGGCTGCTGTTATGCTTCGGTATTTTCTCAAACGAATCGGGCAGATGATCCCTGTTTTGCTGATCATCACCCTGATCGTGTTCCTGCTGGTCAATGTGGCGGGTGATCCGACGGCCAACATGCTGCCGCTCGACGCGCCTCCGGAGGCACGCGAGGCGCTGCGTGAGGCAATGGGGCTCAACCGGCCTCTCGCCGTGCAGTATGTGGATTACCTCGGCGACGTGCTCCGGGGCGATTTCGGTACATCGTACCGTTCCAATCTGCCCGCTTTTGAACTTGCGATGGAGCGGATCCCCGTCTCGCTCAAACTTGCGGGCACGGCGCTTCTGTTTGCGCTCATTATGGCGATCCCGCTGGGAATTTTCAGCGCGCAGTTCGCCAACTCTCCGTTCGATCTCGTTGTCAGCGGCATCTCGGTCCTGGGCCGGGCGATGCCGAACTTCTGGGTCGGCATCATGCTGATCCTGTTGTTTGCGGTCCATCTGAAGTGGTTCCCCGTGTCGGGCGCCGCGACGGCCTCCAGCCTTGTGCTGCCGGCGCTGACGCTCGCCATCCAGTCCGCCTCGCAGATCATCCCGCTCGTGCGCTCGAACATGCTCTCAATCATGAACGAGGATTACATCCGCACTGCGCGCAGCAAGGGCCTGCGCGAGAGCCTGATCATCTGCACCCATGCCTTCAAGAATGCGCTGGTGCCGGTCGTCACGATCGTCGCGCTGGAACTGCCCGGCCTGATCGGCGGCGCGCTCATCACCGAGACGGTGTTCGCCTGGCCGGGGCTCGGACAGTTCCTCATCCAGGCGATCAACAACAAGGATATGGCGGTCGTGCAGGTGTGCATCTTCCTGATCGCCGTCATCACGCTTGCCGCCAACCTGCTGGCCGATCTGGTCTACTGCCTGATCGATCCGCGCATCCGCTACGATTGAGAAGGGAGGGTGTCTTGTGAAGAAAAAGGATCAAGCCTATCATGAACAAAAGCACCTGCTCCCCCGCTGGCTGCGCAGCCTGTGGCACAGCAAAACGGGCCTGCTCGGTTTTTTCATCGTTGCGGTCGTCGTGATCTGCGCGGTGTTTGCGCCGCAGATCGCGCCCTATCCGCCCAATGAGATGCACCCGATCGACATGCTCAAGCCCCCGGCGTTCTCCGCCGGCGGCAGCGCGAAGTACCTCCTCGGCACCGACAACCTCGGCTACGACATTCTCAGCCGCCTGATCTACGGCGCGCGCGTCTCGCTCGTCATCGGCGTGCTTTCCGTCGTCGTCGCGGGCGTGATCGGCACCCTGTTCGGCCTGATCGCCGGCTACTACGGCGGCATCCTCGATTCGATCATCATGCGCATCACCGATGCGTTTCATTCGATCCCCCGCACGCTGCTCGCGCTCGTCGCAGTCAGCATGATGAGCGGCGGCCTGGTGACGCTGATCATCGTCATCGGCGTCACGGGCTGGATCACCTATGCCCGCCTGATCCGCAGCGAGGTGCTCAGTCTGCGCCAGCGCGAGTTCGTCAAGGCGGCGATCACGATCGGCACGCCCGATTGGCAGATCATCTGGAAGCACATCATGCCCAACGTGTTCTCGAGTTTTGTCGTTGTTTCCACGCTGGCCGTCGCCGCGAGCATCCTCGCCGAGACGAGCTTGAGTTTCCTGGGCCTCGGCATCAACCCGCCGGATATCTCGTGGGGCTTTATGCTCAGCACGGGGCGCAACTACCTCGCCACCCACTGGTGGGTCGCAACGTGGCCCGGCCTTGCCCTGACGATCACGGTGCTCGGCATCATGTTCCTCGGCAACTGGCTGCGGGATTACCTCGACCCGCATAACCAGGGCCTGTAAAAGGAGGGGATTGCGATGGCAGAAAACGCACTGTTGCGCGTTCAGAACCTCAACACGTATTTCCGCACCGAACACGGCCTGCTGCAGGCGGTGGACGATGTCTCCTTCGAAGTGAAGCGCGGGGAACTGCTCGGCATCGTCGGGGAATCCGGCTGCGGCAAGAGCATCACGAGCCTTTCGATCATGGGGCTGCAGGCGAAGAACTGCGTCGTCGAGGCCGAGAGCATCCTCTTTGAGGACCGGGAACTGACCAAACTCTCCGCCGACGAGCGCCGCAACCTGCGCGGCAGCGATATGGCGATGATCTTTCAGGAGCCGCTCACGAGCCTCAACCCGCTGTTTACGATCGGCTATCAACTGGAAGAGACGATCCTCCGCCACAACAAGGTGACAAAATCGAAGGCCCGCCAAATCGCGATCTCGATCCTCGACAAGGTCGGTATCGCCCGCTCGAAGGAAGTGCTCGCGGAATACCCGAACTCCCTTTCGGGCGGCATGCGCCAGCGCGTAATGATCGCGATGGCGCTTGTCAACAACCCGAGCCTGCTGATCGCCGATGAGCCCACCACGGCGCTCGACGTGACGATCCAGGCCCAGATCCTGCAGTTGATGCGCAATCTGATGAAGGAGTTCGGCACCGCGGTGCTCTTCATCACGCACGATCTCGGCGTGATCGCGGAAATCGCGGACCGCGTCATGGTCATGTATGCGGGGCAGGTGGTCGAGGAGGCGGACGTCTACGCCCTGTTCGCCGATCCCTGGCACCCCTACACGCTGGGGCTGATGGGCAGCACGATCCAGATCCAGCAGGACGACCAGACGCTGCAAACCATCTCGGGGACGGTCCCGAGCCTTGCGAAGATGCCGGAAGGCTGCCGCTTTGCGCCGCGCTGCCCCTATGCGACGGACGCCTGCCACGCCTCGATGCCGCCGCTTGAGGAAATCGGGGACGGCCGCCGCATCCGCTGCCTGCGCTGGAAAGAGATTCGAGGTGACCGCCATGAGTGAATATTTGCTCGAAGTCAACCACCTTGCGAAGTATTATAAGGTCAAAGGCAAGCGCCTGACCGATCCGGTGCAGTATCTGCGCGCCGTGGACGACGTGAGTTTCAAACTCAAGCCGGGCGAGGTGCTCGGCGTCGTCGGCGAATCCGGCTGCGGCAAGTCCACCATGGGCAACACGATCATCCGCCTGCTGGAACCGACGCGCGGCGAAGTCATTTTCGAAGGGCAGGATCTCGCCAAGATGAGCCGGCGTGAGTTGCGCCGCCACCGCGCCGACATCCAGATGATCTTTCAGGACCCGTTTTCGAGCCTTGATCCTCGCCTGCGCGTGTTCGAGATCATCGCCGAGCCGCTGCGCGTGCACAACGTCGCTTCCGGCAAGGAACTGGAGCAGCGCGTGATGGAATTGATGGAGGTCGTCGGCCTCGATCCCTCTTATGCGCAGCGCTATCCCCACGAATTTTCAGGCGGCCAGCGGCAGCGCATCGGCATCGCCCGCGCGCTCGCGCTGCGCCCGAAACTCGTGATCTGCGACGAGCCCGTTTCGGCGCTCGATGTCTCGATCCAGGCGCAGATCCTCAACCTGCTCGCCGAACTCAAAGAGAAATTCCAGCTCACCTATATCTTTATCGCGCACGGCCTGCCGAGCGTGAAGTATATCTCCGACCGCATCGCGGTGATGTATCTCGGCCGCCTGGTGGAACTCGCCGAGACGGAGGAACTCTTCGCGCACCCGCTGCACCCCTATACGCAGGGCCTGCTGCGCGCGATCCCGATCCCCGATCCCACGATGCGCAAGCCCGACGACCAGCGCGGCATCATGGGCGGCGATATCCCCAACGCGCTCAAACCGCCGGAGGGCTGCTATTTCCACCCGCGCTGCCCCTTTGCGACGGACCTTTGCCGCAACGTGGGGCAAAACGGGCCGCCCACGCTGCGCGAGGTGCGCCCGGGCCACTTCGTCGCGTGCTTCCATGCGGAGGCGGACGGGGAGACGGCGCCCGTATGAAAAAACAACTGCCGCTGTTGGCCAACCTGTTGGCGCAGTTCCTGTTCGGGATCGGCACCCTGTTTACCCGAATGGGCATGAGCGTGGTCGATCAGAACTCGGTCAAACTGCTGTCGTTCCGCTTTTGCGTCGGCGCGGTCGTTTTGAGTTTGCTGGTGCTGCTGCACATCAAAAAGGTCCATTACGGCACGGGGCCGATCTGGATGATTTTTCTTTGCGGGCTGTTCAATCCGCTCATCAGCCAGGTGCTGGAGGCTACCTCGACCACGTATGCGCCCGTTTCGCAGATCCATATGTACAACAGCCTGCTGCCGATTGCGATGATCGTCGCTTCCGCGCTCATCAACCGCGAATATCCGACGAAAAAACAGTTTTTCTTTGCATGGGTCACGGTCGCCGGCGTGTTCATCGCCCGGATGGCCGATCGGTCGGCTACGGGCATGACGCCGATCGGCATGGCGCTGATCGTTGCCGGGATCGTTGTCGTTTCGGTCCAGCGCGCGCTGGTGCGCCGCACAACGGGCAGTTTCGGCTCGTTTGAGATCGTCTATCTCACCACGATCATGGGCGCGGTGGCGTTCTCGGCCGTTTCCTTCGGCAGCCATGTCGCTTCGGGCGCCGCGCCGCTCGCGTTTTTCGAACCGCTGCGCCACACGCCGTTCGTCGTTTCGATCCTCTATCTCGGCATCGGCGCGGCCTGCGTCGCATTTTTACTGATGACCTACGCTTCGGCGAACCTGCCCTATGCGGTCTATTCCTCCACCTGCACGTTCAGCACGGTGGTGGGGATCCTCGCGGGTGTGCTGATCCTGCACGAGACGTTCCAGATCCAGGAAGTGATCGGCACCGCCGTGATTCTGGCCGGCGTGGTCGGCGTCAGTTTTTCCTACGACAAGAACGACCGGGAGGGCAACCGCTACAGCAAGCGGCCCGCCAAGCCGGCGCAGGGATGACGCAAACAGCAAAACCGCCCCTTTCCCATGCGGAAAGGGGCGGTTTTTTCGCACTGCGCGGCGATTCAAAAGACGGCCTGCACCAGCAGCATATAACAGGCGGTGCCGCCCGCGATGCTCAGCAGTGTACTGCGCCGCCACAGATGCAGCGCGGCGGTCACGCCGACGGCGATCGCCTGCGGCAGCCATCCGCCCGCACAGGCGAACGAGACGTCGCGGACGCAGTAGAACACGAGCGTCGTCATCACGGCCATCGGCAGGATGCCCCCGACGTAGTGCAGCAGCGGCGGGACCTCGCGCCCGCGCAGCAGCAAAAACGGCAGCCAGCGCTCCGCCAGGTTGCAGACGACGGTGACCGCAACGATCAGCAGGCTGTATGTGACGGGGAGGCGCATCTCACTTCGCCTCCTTTTCCGGCGGCCGCGGTTCGAGTACCGGCCGCGCGAGCACGAGCCCCGCGACGGTGATGAGCAGCGAGGGGAGCAGGAAGCCGTCCGGCCCGATCAGGGCGAGGCATCCGATGCAGGAGACGGCCGCGATCCCGGCGGGCAGCGCGGAGGGATCGCTTTTGAGGCGCTCGATCAGGATCACGACGAACAGCGCCGTCATCACGAACTCGATCCCCGTGGTATCGAAGCGGATCAACTCGCCCGCGAGGCCGCCGAGCACCGTGAAGCCCACCCAATAGGACCAGCAGAGCGCGCCCGTGAAGAGGAACGACCATTTTTCGTCGATCCCCTCGCCCCGTTCGCCCGAGCAGTCGAGCGAGTAGACCTCGTCGACGAGCAAAAAGGCGAGAAGCCATTGCCACGGCCCGAAGGAACGAAATTTTTCGAGAAAGGTGATGCCGTAGAAGATATGGCGGCTGCCGAGCAGCAACACCGTGACCGCAACGGTCGAAAGCGCGGCGCCCGCCGCGAAAAAATCGAGCATCAGGTACTGCACCGATCCGCCGAAAACGGAGACGCTGCAGAGCAGGGACCAAAGCGCATTGTAGCCGAGTTTCTGCATCAGGATGCCCCATGCGACGCCGAGCGGGAAGTAGCCGACCATCACGGGGATGCTGCGCCGGAAGGAATCGAGAAATGTCTTTTTCACAAAAAAGCCACCTTGCTGCGTGATAGGTCTATTGTACGGGAACCGCCGTCTGTTTGCAACAAAAAAGCGCCGAAAAATCGGCGTTTTGCCGAAATTTTCCGTGCGCGGCAAAGGCGTCGGCGGGCCGGAAACCGCCGGCGGTCAGGGCACGGTTTCGTCGTCCGGCGGCGGGTCGCCCCGCTCTTTTTTGCGCCGGATGTAGCGCAGATTCAGGCGCCGCAGGGCTGCCGTGATCGCCAGACAGAGCGGGAAAAACGGCGTGAACGGCCCCGCCCAGAACAGCGCCCACGAGGTCGCGGCGGCGAGATAAAGTTCCGAGCGTGTGAGCGCATAGAGCAGCAGCCCGCCCCAGGCGGGCGTGTAGAGCACAGCGACCACAAGCAGGAAGAGCACGATCGTGTGCACGTCCCTGCACTGCGCCCAGATCCGCCTCAAAAGCGCTTTGAATTTTTCCGGCATGCGCCAGCCACTTCCCTTTGCGGTTGCGCAAAGCAACGTTCTTCTGCTCTTCTGGTGCGCGATTCGGCCCAAATTGTTTCAGCCGGCCGCGGGTTTGAGCGTTTCCCATTCGGCCTCCCGGAAGCCGACGCGCACGGCCCCGCCTTCGATCAGGATCGGGCGGCGCACGAGCATCCCGTCGGAAGCGAGCAGGGCGAACTGCTCGTCCTCGGTCATGCCGCTGAGTTTCTGCGAAAGGCCGAGCGCCTTATACTGCAGGCCGCTCGTGTTGAAAAACCGCTTGAGCGGCAGGCCGCTCGCTTTGTGCCACGCGCGCAGTTCGTCCTCGGATGGCCGATCGGTCTTGATGTCGCGCACGGTGTAAACGAAGCCGTTTTGATCGAGCCACGCCTGCGCTTTTTTACAGGTGGAGCATTTCGGGTAGCAGAGAAAGAGCATGGTGAGGATCCCCTTTCCGTCATTTGTCAGCGCCATGCGGCGCAGCGAGGGAAAATCGGTGCCCGCGGCGGCGGGATCGGCGATCAGCCGCTCCTTTTGCGCGTGGGAGAGGTGCTTGATGCGCGCCTCCGCCGAAAGGGCGGCACAGCGGTCCGTCGCCCGCCAGACCGCCGCAAAGGCGGCGGGATGCAGCATCCGCGCGCTGCGGGCGCCGCCCGCCAAACGGCCGCTGTGCTGCAGAAAGCGCCGGGCGGGATCGGATGTCACGCCGCAGTAGAGGCTGGCGTTTTCGCACCGCAGCAGATAGACGTAGTCAGCCGTCGCAGCCGCCCCCTTCCCGTTTGTTTTCTCCAGTATAGCATGCTTTGCGGCCGCGGGCAACGGGGAAAGCGGCCGCCTCGCCGCATTGGACGGCCCGCGCTGCGGGGGCGTGACCTGCCGGAAAAAACCGGCCCTGCAGGGGAGGGGCGGTTGGAAAGAAGGCCGGCGCCGCCGCGGCTGCGACGATGCCGTAGAAAAAACCGGCGGGACAGACGGTTGTCTGCCCCGCCGGTTTGCGCCCTGTGCCGGATCAGGAGATCTTCAGCGTCTCCCAGAGGGTGTTGAGACGGTCGAGCGTCTCGGGATCGAGGTTGCGGTAGGCGTAGGCGTTGTAGGCTTCCTGGAAATTCTCCAATCCCGGATAGAGGATCTCGATCGCTTCCTCGCCCATCTCTTCGATATATTCCTCGTTTTCGTAGACGAGGCGGTTCGGCGAGGCGTAGTAGATATATTCGGCGTTGGCGATCGCGGGCTCCTCGCTGAGCATATAGTTGATGAACGCCTCGGCCAGTTCCTTGTTCTGGCAGGATGCGGGGATGCACATCGCATCGACGAAATAGTTGGTGGGATCGGGGTAGTAGAACCGCAGATCGACGCTGTCGGCCTGCGCGTCGAGCATCGTGAAGTAGTCGCCCGCGTAGTAGGCGCCGATGGCGGCTTCGCCCGATTCCATCATGTTGTAGATCTCGTCCATGACCCAACTCTTGACGAGCGGGCGCTGGGCGGTCAGTTCGTCGAGCGCGCGCTGCCAGTCCGCGGGATCGGTGGTGTTGACGTCGATGCCGAGTTTATACATCGCGGTGCCGAACGCGTCGCGCGGGTTGTTGAACTGCAGGATGTTGCCCGCGTATTTGTCGTTCCACATCAGGTCCCAGCCCTGCGCATCCGCCTCGTCGACGATGTTGGCGTCGTAGATCACGCCCACGACGCCGTAGGTGTAGGGGATCGAATAGACGTTGTCGGGATCGTAATACAGGCTCTTGAAATCGTCGCTGACAAATTCGCTGTTGGGGATGTTGCCCCAATCGAGCGGCAGCAGCATGTCTTCGTCGATCATGCGCGCGATCATATAGTCGGAGGGGATCACGACGTCGTAACTGACGGCGCCGCTTTTGAGTTTGGCGTACATGTCCTCATTGCTGGCGTAGGTGTCGTAATTGACGCGCACGGGAGTGCCGTAGTTCTCCTCGTACCATGTCTCGAATTCCCGGACGACGTCCATGCTGTCCTCCGAGCCGTCGGAGATATACTCGCCCCAGTTATAGACGTTGAGCGTGAGGCGCTTGGGGGCGGCGGAACCGCTGCTCCCTGCGGTGCCGCTGCCGCCGCAGGCGGCCAGGGAGAGGAGCAGGCAGAGGGAAATGAGGATGGCTGCAAACTTTTTCATGTGAGAGGTTCCTCCTTGCTTGGAATCGGGAAGCGCACGCTCAGCGGCGCGTTTTCCGCTTTTTGGGGGCCGCATCCTCGTCGCCGATCAGGTTGGTGACGAGCAGCAGCGTCAAAATCACGAAGAAGATGATCGTGGCCAGCGCGTACATTTTCGGCGTCACGGTCTTTTTCGTCATGTTGTAGATGCGGATCGGCAGCGTCTGGAAGCCGTTGCCCTGCGTGAAATAACTGATGACAAAGTCGTCGAGCGACAGGGTGAACGCCATGATGAGCCCCGTGATAACGCCCGGCATGATCTCGGGCAGTTCCGCCTTGAAAAACGCGCGCATCGGCGTGCAGCCGAGATCCATCGCCGCCTCGGGCAGGGAGGGGTCCATCTGCCGCAGTTTGGGCAGCACCTGCAGGATCACGTAGGGCAGGCAGAAGGTGATGTGTGCGATCAGCATCGTCCAGAAACTCAAACTGGTCGCCAGACCGAAAAAGCGCCCGACGAACACGAACATCAGCATCAGCGAGATGCCGGTGATGATATCGGGGTTGACCATCGGGATGTTCGTCACCGTATCCATCGCGGCAGAGAGCCACTTGCGCCGCAGTTTGTTGATGCCAACGGCGGCGGCCGTCCCCATCACGGTGGAGATGAGCGACGCGGCCACGGCCAGGATCAGCGTGTTCTTGAGCGAGGCGAGGGTGACGCTGTCGCGGAACAGTTCGCGGTACCACTTGACCGAGGCGCGGGAAAAGACCGAGAGGCTCTTCGCCTCGTTGAACGAGAACACGACCAGGATGGCGATCGGCGCGAACAGGAAAGCGAAAATCAGCGCGGTGTAGAGGTGGGAAAAGCGGTTCGTCTTCTTCATCTCATGCACCTCCGTAGATGCGCTGCCCGGTGAGGCGGCGCATCAGCGCCATGCCTGCGAGCAGGATCACCATGAAAATGAAAGCGATGGCCGCGGCGAAATGCAGGTTGTTTGCCGCATACTGGCTCTCGATCGCATCGCCGATGAGGTAGAACTTGCCGTTGCCGAGTTTCTGCGAGATATAGAAGGTGCTGATCGAGGGGATGAGCACCATCGTGATGCCGCTGATGACGCCCGGCATGCTCAAAGGCAGCACGACGCGCCGCAGGACGCCCGCGCTGCTGCAGCCGAGGTCGCGCGCGGCCTCGAGCAGTTTGACGTCCATCTTTGCCATTACGGAGTAGATCGGCAGGATCATATACGGCAGATAGTCGTACACCATGCCGATCACGACGGCGCCCTCGGTGCCGATGATGTGCACCGTCGGCAGGCGCAGCGCGCCGAAGAGGGAGTTGATCAGGCCCGTATCCTGCAGGATCGTCATCCAGGCGTAGGTGCGGATCAGGAAGTTCATCCACATCGGCACCATGATGAGCGTGATCATCGTTTTCTGCGCGCGGTCGCTCGCCCGCGAGATCAGGTAGGCGAACGGATAGCCCATCAGCAGGCAGATGATCGTGGAGATCACGGCGAGTTTGAGCGAGCGGAAGAAGATGAGCAGATAGGTGCGCACCTCGCGGACGGCGCCCGCATCGGTGACGACCTCGCTCGTCGCCGTGAAAAAGCGGACGATGTGGCGGGTGGTGAAGGCGAAGTTGTCGTCCGTAAACGCGTAGTAAGCGATGAAAAACAGCGGTACGACGATGAACACGACCGCCCACACCGTGTAGGGCGCAAGGGCGGCGCGCTGCATCGCGGCGGCGGTCTGCCGCTTCTCGGCGCGGCTCATCCTCTTTCCTCGCTTTCCGCATCCGGGGACGGCTCGTTGAGCTCGTCGAACTCGTTGGAGAAGGACGAATAATCGCCGAACATGCCGGAAAATTCGGATTTCTTCATGATGTGGATCGCGTCCGGCTCAAGCGAGATGCCGATGCGCTCGTCAACGTCGACGAAGTCGGTCGTCTGGATCATCCATTTGAAGCCGTTGATGTCCACGATGATCTCGTAGTGCACGCCCATGAACGTCACGCTCGTCACCACGCCGCGCAGCATGCCGCACTCGGGCGGCACGATGTCGACGTCCTCGGGGCGGACGACCACGTCGACGGGCTCGTTGCGCTCGAAGCCGGTGTCGAGGCAATCGAACGTGTGGCCGGACATGCGCACGCGCCGGTCTTCGAGCATCACGCCGTCGATGATGTTGCTCTCGCCGATGAAGTCCGCAACGAATGCGTTGACGGGCTCGTTGTAGATGTCGATGGACGAGCCGATCTGCTGGATGCGCCCGCCGTCCATCACCACGATCGTATCGGACATCGAGAGCGCTTCCTCCTGGTCGTGCGTGACGAACACGAAGGTGATGCCCGTCGTCTGCTGGATGCGCTTGAGTTCCGTCTGCATATCTTTGCGCAGTTTGAGGTCGAGCGCGCCGAGCGGTTCGTCGAGCAGCAGCACGCGCGGGTGGCTGATGAGTGCGCGGGCGATGGCCACGCGCTGCTGCTGGCCGCCCGAAAGGCGCGTCACATTGCGCTTTTCAAAACCGTTGAGCGCCACGAGCGAGAGCATCTCTTTCACGCGGCGGTCGATCTCGTCTCTTGCAACTTTCTGTTCACGCAGGGGGAAGGCGATGTTCTCATAGACGTTGAGGTGCGGGAACAGGGCGTATTTCTGGAAAACGGTGTTGACGTTGCGCTTGTGCGGCGGCACATCGTTGATCGTCTCCCCGAGGAACACGATTTCGCCTTCGTCCGGCGTCTCAAAGCCGCCGATCAGGCGCAGCATCGTCGTCTTCCCGCAGCCGGAGGGCCCGAGCAGCGTCAGAAATTCGTGGTCGTAGATATCGAGGTTGATGCGGTCGAGCACGACCTCCCCGTCGAACGACTTGGTGATGTTTTTGAGTTCGATGATCTTCTGCAACGCCCGCACCCTCTCCGTTCAGAAAGATAAAAAAACAAGCGGCCGCACGCATGCAGCCACTTGCAGAAAACATCCCCCATCGGGCACAGCGCCCCATGTTTGGAATCGGTGCAGAGTCTATATAGCAAAGATTACTTTTACCACTCTTATTGACCGTTTCACAAGTTTGCATGCCGCCTCGGCACTGGTTTTAAGTGACCAACTTATAAAACTTGAGTTTCGCACTCAATCAATAAGGCAACAGAAGTTGCCGCCGCCCTTCGCGGCTTTCGGCATTCGACCCGGCTGTCCGTGTGGCCTTGGCCGCGGACGCTGGGCGCCGGCGGCGGTCGCTATCTTGCTTCGGAAAGACTCTACGTCGTATTTTCCAATTGAGACAACGCCATTCTATCAGGAAACGGCGGCACTGTCAATCTTTTTGCGGAAATTTGCCCGATTTTGGCAAACGGATCGGATCAGGAGGGCAAGTTGCGCTCGTCGAGCAGCAGATCGGGGTCGATCCAGACCGTTCCGATCGAGGCGCCGAAATGCATATGCGCCCCCGTGGAGAAACCCGTGGAACCGACCTCCCCGATCAGATCGCCCTTTTCCACCGTGTCGCCGGCCGAGACGGCGAGCGAATCCATGTGGTAGTACCACGTTTTCAGGCCGAGCCCGTGCTCGATGGCGACGGTGTTGCCCGTCAACTGCAGGAATTCGGCGAAGACGACCTCCCCGCGGTTCGCCGCGCGCGCGGGCGTGCCGAGGGGCACGGCGATATCGGTGCCGCCGTGCTGTTCGGTGTAGACGCCGTTGACGTAGCGGATCGAGCCGAACTCCGTCGAGCGCCAGCCGCCTTCCACCGGCAGGATGAAGGGGCCGTCCCACAGCGCCTCGCCGCGCCACAGCGACTTGATCGGCTGGGCCTTCGCCATATATTCGTCGTTTGCGGCCGTGGAGCGGATCGTGTCGTCCGCGATGCTGTCGTCGATCTCCAGGTACTGTACGGGGAATTCGCCGTCCGCCACGTTGAGCAGGAATTCCTCGCGATGGCCGCCGCCCTCGACAGCCACCAGATATTCGCCGACCGGGCAGTTGAAGCGGATCGGGAACAGCGCCGCCAACCCGTCCCCGGCGGGGCCCCAGACCGGGTCGACGCCGAGCGACGAGGAGACGCGGATGCCGTCTGCGCGGGCTGCGCCGTGCACGGTGAGAATGGCGAAGCCGCCCTGTTTGACGGAGAGCGACGAGAATTCGAAGCCGTAATCCGCCTGAGCGTCGACCGGCGGGACCTGCGCGGCGGACGCTTCGGAGGAGGCCTCCCGGGAAACTGCCGCGATCGGCGCGGCGCCCGCTTCAGAGGACGCCCCGGCATCGGAAGAGGCAGTGGCTTCGGAGGACGCTCCGGTACCGGAGGACGCCTCGGTTTCGGAGGAGGATGCGCCGGGATAGCGGCCGATCGGCACGCTCTCGAGCGGCGCGGTGCGGGTGATCTCCCGCTCGCGGGTGAGGAACTGCGCGCCGAGGATGCCGAGATAGACGACGAGCAGCACCGCCGCGATCACAGGGAGGATTCGTTTGGAAAACATATGCGGCCTCCTTTTTCCAAAACGGGCCAAAACCCGGGAGAAAGACACAAAAAAGACGGATTTTTGACATATTCCCGCTGTTGAAAGTGATCGGAAAAGATGATATGATAATAGCACAAAATCGGGCGGGTTGCACGGTCTGCCGAAAATTTTTCGCAACCCGATGGGAGGGGACGAACCATGCGTTTTTCGTACAACTACCCCGCGGACTGGAACTCTTACATTTCCCCGCACGCCTATGAGGAATTCGAGCAGCAGTTCCAACAGATCTGGCCCACTCTGATGCGCGTCGGCATCGGCGTGGTGATCCTGATCGGCATCCTGGCGCTGCTGTTCTATGTGTTCTTCTCGCTTTCGATCTACACGATGGCGGAACGCCGCGGGCTTTCCGGTTCCTTCTTCGCATGGGTACCGTTTTTGCGTTGGGGTACCGCGGGTCGCGTCGCCAGCGATTCCCACGAACTGCGCACGGGCAACAAAGCGTTTTACGGCACATTTTTGCTGCTGCTGATGCTGTTTCCTGCGCTCGTCGGCATCGCGCTGACCATCACGGATCTCCCGCTGTGGGTGCATCTGCTCTCGATCCTGCTGCTGGCGGCGCTTTCCGTGCTCAAACTGTTCGCCCTCTCCGAGATTTACCGCGATTATTCCAAACATTGGGTCGGCATGCTGATCTTCAGCATGCTGTGCGACGTGCTTGTCCCGATCTTTTTGATCGCGATCCACAAGAATATCCCCGTGAGCGCGCAGCGGCGCCCGCACATCGAGGAACCCGCCGCGCCGCAGGCACCCGAAGAGCCGATCGTGACGCCGCCGCCGGCGCAGACATCCGATGAGCCGGAGCCCCTTGCTCCGGAAGAGGATGCGCCCGCCGAAAGCGACGATTTCGGCGAGGCGGACGAACCGGCCGGGGAACCGATCGTCACGCCGCCCATGCTCGACGCCGAGGCGGTCGAGGAAGTGGAGGCCCTGCTCAAGGATACGGCCGAAACGGTTTCGCAGGATTGATCCGCGCGGCTCAGAGCGGGACCTCGAGTTCCGTGTCGTAGCGGTCCGCAATCAGCATTTGAGCCAGCACGGCCTGCAGGTTGCTCGTCGTCAGCGAAAGCAGATTGATGAGCGTTTCGACTTCGTAGCGGCTGCGCCCCGCCGAGAGCGAGAGCGAAAGGGTCGCCGCCGCCAAGACGACATCCTGCGGCGATGCGGTGAACCGGTTCTGCGTGCCGCCTTTGTGCGGAGAAGCGCCCGGATCGGCATGCCCGTTTGGATCGGCGGCCTGTGCGCCCATTGCGTTCACCACGCTTTCCCTTCTATCCAGTATAGGAAGGGAAAGAGCGGATTATGAGAGGAAAAACCCATGCAAAGAATCGCCAGTTTTCAGATCGATCACGACCTCCTTGTGCCGGGCATCTATCTTTCGCGCATCGATCTCGATGCGATCGAAACTTACGATCTGCGTTTCAAAACGCCGAATGCGGGCGATTATCTTTCGCCTGCCGCCGCGCACACGATCGAGCACCTCGCAGCCACGTTCCTGCGCAGCGGGCGCCTGCGCGACCGCGTCGTCTATTTCGGCCCGATGGGCTGCCTGACGGGCTTTTATGCGATCTTTGGCAGCGTGCCGCGCAAGGAGGTCATCCGCGAGGTGCAGGATTGCTTTGCCTTTGTGCGCGACTTCGAGGGCGAGATCCCCGGGAGCCGCCGCAGGGAGTGCGGCAACTATCGTTTCCACGATCTGCCGCAGGCGAAGCGCGAGGCCGAGGCATTCTGCCGTGTGATCGCCGGCTGGAGCGAGGAAAAACTTGCCTACCCCGCGAAAGAATAAACGATCCGCTGCCCCGCCCGATTCCCGCGGCGGGGCGGTTTTCATTCCGGGAGGTGTTTTCATGCCGATCCGCAAAGCGAATGCGGCCGATCTCTCCGCCGTATCGGCAATTTACGAGGCGGTCATCGCCGCGGAGGAGCGGGGAGAGGCGACCGTCGGCTGGAAGCGCGGCGTCTATCCGACGCGCCGAACGGCCGAGGCCGCCCTTGCGCGGGGCGACCTTTTCGCGCTGGAGGAGGACGGCCGCATCCTCGGCTGCGGGATCGTCAATCAGATCCAGGTGGACGTCTATGCCGGCGCGCCATGGCGGTTTGAAGCGCCCGACAAGGCCGTGATGGTGCTGCACACGCTGGCGATCGACCCCTCTGCCGCGCGCCGCGGGTACGGGCGGCGGTTCGTCGCCTTTTACGAGGCGTATGCCCGCGCGGCGGGCTGCGCCGTGCTGCGCATCGATACCAACGCCCGCAACCTCGCCGCACGCTCGCTCTATCAAGCGCTCGGTTATCGCGAGGCGGCGGTCGTCCCGGCGGCGTTCAACGGTATCGCGGGCGTCGATCTCGTGCTGCTCGAAAAAAGCCTGGAGGAACCGCCTGCGGGATAACGGCCCATCGCGGGAGAACGGGGAGAAAAAGGAGACGCCTTGCAGCCGCCGGATCCGGTGGCGCGGGCGCTTTTTCGTATATCGGGGGATGCGGCGCGCATCCTGTTGACAAAGGGGCCGGGATCTGTTATCCTGATACCACACCCCAGAGGGGTATTAGGAACAAAGGACTCCCCGCGTTCGGCCCATGCCGGATGCTGCGGAGGAAAAACGAAAAGGAGGCGCAGCATGGGCTATTTGAGAATCACCGGGGAGAATATCGCCAGGGAGCATATCTGTTGCGCCATGTCCAACCATCAGAGCGAGCGGAAAAAAGAGTGGCTCAAAGGCCGCTTTGATGAGGGGCTGGTATTTTATCGCAGCGAAGAGCGCGGCAAGTGCTTTATCGAATATATGCCCGCCGAAACTGCGTGGCAGCCTTTGGAGGCGGAGGGGTATCTGTATATCGACTGCTTGTGGGTGTCCGGTTCCCTGAAGGGCCACGGCTATTCGAACGATCTCTTAAGCGAGTGCATCCGAGATGCGCAAGCGCAGGGCCGCAAAGGGCTTTGCATCCTGTCCTCCGCAAAAAAGAAAGGTTTTCTCGCCGATCCGAAGTATCTCCGACACAAAGGCTTTTTGGTCGCGGATGAGTCGGACGTCGGGATCCAGTTATGGTATCTGCCTCTCAAGGACGGCGCCGCCGCGCCGCGTTTCAAGGAATGCGCAAAGCACCCGCAGGTCGCCCAAAGCGGCTTCGTGATCTATTATACCGATCAATGTCCCTACACGTATTATTGGGTGCCGCGGCTGGTCAAAGCGGCACAGGAACACAGGATCCCGTTGCGGGTGGTGTATCTCGACAGCCGCGAGGCGGCGCAGAATGCGCCTTCGCCGGTAACGAATTTCTCTCTTTTCAGGGATGGAAAATTTCTCTCCCATGAAATCCAATCCGAAAAGAAACTCCTCGCGCTTGCGGGGATCACGGATACGGCGGATGCATGAAACAGAAATTCCCGGTTTGCCGCGCAGGGCGGGGGATCATTCTGCGCACCCGATTGCGAAACGGCTCTGATTCCGTTGAGGCCCTGATCGAACGGAGGGATGACCCATGAAACAGCGATTCGATGTCACCGGCATGTCGTGCGCGGCATGCCAGGCGCATGTGGAGCGCGCGGCCCGTTCGCTCGAGGGCGTGCGCACGGCGCAGGTGAGCTTGCTGGCGAACAGCCTTACCGTGGAATACGACGAGACGCGGCTTTCGCCCGAGCGGATCATCGAGGCCGTCGTCGACGCCGGATACGGCGCGAGCGTCTACGACCCTGCCGCCGCGCGCGGGCGCCGCGCCGACCCGATGGCGAAGGAACTCGCCGAGATGAAACGGCGGCTGGTCCTTTCCTTTTGCTTTTTCGTTCCGATGATGTATGTCGCGATGGGGCATATGCTGGGGCTGCCGTTCCCGCATGCGCTGATGAGGGCGGAGAATGCGCTGCTCTTTGCGGCGCTGCAGTTGGCGCTCACGGTGCCCGTGCTCGTCATCAACCGCAAGTTTTTCAACAACGGCTTCCGCTCGCTGTTCCACGGCGGGCCGAATATGGATACGCTGATCGCGGTGGGCGCCTCCGCTTCCGTGGTCTACGGCCTCTACACGATGGCCCGCATCGCGGCGGCGCTTTCGCAGGGCGACCTTGCGGCGGTCGACGAGCACCGCATGAACCTCTATTTCGAATCGGCCGTCACGATCCTCACGCTGATCACGCTCGGCAAGTTCCTCGAGGCGCGCTCGCGCGGCAAGACCGGCGAAGCGATCGCAAAACTGATGGATCTCGCGCCGAAGACCGCGACCGTCCTGCGCGGCGGGGAAGAGGTCGAGATCCCCGTCGAAGCGGTCGAGGTCGGCGATCTGCTCGTTGTGCGGCCCGGGCAGAGCATCCCCGTCGACGGCGTCGTGACCGAGGGGTTCGGCGCGGTCGATCAATCGGCGATCACCGGAGAGAGCATCCCGGTCGAGCGCGGCGTGGGAGACCGCGTCGTCGCCGCCACCGTCAACCGCAACGGGCGCTTCGTGTTCCGCGCCGAGCAGATCGGCGACGATACCGCCCTTTCGCGCATCATCCGCCTCGTGGAGGAAGCCGGTTCCTCCAAGGCGCCGATCGCGCGCCTGGCCGACCGCATCGCGGCGATTTTTGTGCCGGTTGTCATCGGCGTCGCACTCGTCACGTTCGCGGTATGGATGATCGCGGGCAAAGGGCTGGAATTCGCTCTGTCGATGGCGATCTCCGTGCTCGTCATCTCCTGCCCCTGTGCCCTCGGGCTCGCCACGCCCGTGGCGATCATGGTCGGCACGGGGCAGGGCGCGAAGAACGGCATCCTGATCCGCTCCGCCGAAGCGCTGGAGACAGCCCACACGATCGACACCGTCGTGCTTGACAAAACGGGCACGATCACCACCGGGACCCCGCGCGTGACCGATTGCCTGCCCGCCGCAGGCGTGAACGAGACCGAACTGCTGGCGCTCGCCGCCGCGCTCGAGAAACCGAGCGAACATCCGCTGGCCGAGGCGATCCTCGCGCGCGCCGGGGAACTTTCGATCGACGTGGCTGAGGCGGAGGGCTTTTCCGCCGTTCCCGGGCGCGGCCTGCGGGCTGTGGTCGGCGGCGCTGCGTGCCTCGCGGGCAACGCGGCGCTGCTGGCGGAGGAAGCCATTGCGGCGGACAGCCTGATCGCGGCGGGCGAGCGCCTCGCCCGCGAGGGAAAGACGCCGCTCTACTTCGCCCGAAACGGGGAGGCCGTCGGCCTGATCGCCGTCTCCGATCCGCCCAAGCCCTCGAGCGCCGCGGCCATTGCCGCGCTGCGCGGGCGCGGCATCGGCGTGGTGATGCTCACCGGCGACAACCGCCGCACCGCGGACGCCATCGCCAAAACCGTCGGCGTGAGCGAGACGATCGCGGACGTGCTGCCGCAGGATAAGGAGCAGGCCGTGCGCCGCCTGCAGGAGCAGGGCCACCGCGTGATGATGGTGGGCGACGGCATCAACGACGCCCCGGCTTTGGCGCGCGCGGACGTCGGCACCGCGATCGGCGCGGGCACGGATATCGCGATCGAATCGGCCGACATCGTGCTGATGCGCAGCGACCTCACGGATGTCGTCACGGCTGTGGCGCTCTCGAAGGCGGTGCTGCGCAACATCCGCCAGAACCTGTTCTGGGCGTTTTTCTACAACATCATCGGCATCCCGCTGGCGGCGGGCGTGCTGTGGCCGGTGTTCGGCATCCGCCTGAACCCGATGTTCGCGGCGGCTGCGATGAGCATGAGTTCTTTCTGCGTCGTGACAAACGCGCTGCGCCTGCGGCGCTTTGCCCCGCCGATCGCGCGGGCCGAAGCAGGCGACCGAACCGAGACCGAAGAAACGAATGGGGAAGAGGAGGACGATGACACCATGAAAAAGATTGTGACCGTCGAGGGCATGCACTGCGACCATTGCCGCATGAGCGTGGAAAAGGCGCTTTCCGCCGTGCCGGGCGTCTCCGGCTGCAAGGTCGACCTCGGGAAAAAGACGGCGACCGTTTCGCTCGCCGCCGACGTGTCTGACGAGGCGCTCGCCGAGGCCGTCAAAGCCGCGGGGTTCGAGCCGGTGGAGGTCCGGGCCAAGAAGGGCATCTTCGGGTGACGCCATGAGAGCGGATCAGCAAAAGGTCGTCCGCCTGCTCAAAACGGCGCGCGGCCAGATCGACGGCCTGCTGCGCATGGTGGAGGAGGACCGCTACTGCATCGACATTGCGAACCAGTTGCTCGCCACCGAGGCGCTGCTGCGCACGACGAACCGCCTCGTGCTGCGCGGCCACATGGAGGGCTGCCTGCGCGAAGCGATCGAGCAGGGCGACGCCGATGCGAAAATCGAGGAAATGATGGGCATCATCAACCGGCTGTCCCGATAGGGGACGCAGCGGGCAGCCAAAAAAGACCGCGGACGCGCAGGCGTCCGCGGTCTTTTTTTGTCCGGCGGTTCGATCAGTGATGGTTCTTGAAGCAATCGCTGCAATACACGGGCCGATCGGTGTGCGGCTCGAAGGGCAGCTTGCAGGGCTTGCCGCACTCGGAGCAGACGGCGTCGAACATCTGGCGGGGTTCGTCGCCGCGCAGGGCGGCCTTGCGGGCATCGCGGCAGGCTTTGCAGCGCTGGGGTTCGTTGGTGAAGCCCTTCTCGGCGTAGAACTCCTGCTCGCCGGCCGTGAAGACGAACTCGTTTCCGCATTCCTTACAGGTGAGAGTCTTGTCAGTGAACATGGGATACCTCTTTCATATCGAAAATTTGACGGACGGCGCCGAAAGGGGGCCGTACGGATAACAGGATACACCACTTTTCGCTAAAAGTCAAATATTCTTTTTTTTGACATACCGAAGATCAGGAAAAACGCCGGATTTTGTCGACCCGCGCGCCGCGCGATTGCCTTTTTTTCCGCGGAGAGGTATAATAACAGGGAAAGGACGGGGACGCTGCCGGCACGCCGCGGCAGCGTCCGGAAAACCGAACGGAAAGGGGCGGACGGGATGAAAAAAGCGATCGCGGTTCTGGCGGCGCTGCTGGTGGCGGCGGGCGCCTATCTCGGCTTTGCGCACGCGCAGGAGCCGGCGCCCTTTTCAGAGGACCCGCCCGCGATCGTGCAGATGGCCGCGCCTGCGCCCGCCGACGAGGCCGACGCGGGCGATGCGCAGGATGAAGACTCCCGCCGCTCGTGGAAGGCGCGTGTCCGCGCCGCTTGGGCCGGCGGGGGCAGGCTCCTGTGGCAGCTGCTCGTCGTGGGGCCGCTGTCGCTCATCGGCCATGCGCTGGCGGCGCTGCTCGCGGGTGTGGGAGGCGTGCTGCTCTCCGCGCTGCGCTTTGTGCTGCTCGAGGTGCTCGGTACGTTTCTGGCGCTGCTCCTCCCGCTCTGCCTGCTCTTCAAGGCGCTGTTCCCGGAGCGCAAACTGCGCGAATTTTTGACCAAACGGAATTTGCTGCGCATCTTTTTCGCGGCGCTGGCCGTCTCCGCGGTCGCGCGTCTCGTGCAGGTCGCGTGGCCCGAGGCGCGCGGGCTCTACACCGCCGCCAAAGCGCTGTTGCTGCTGCTGGCGATGGTGTGGCTGTGGCATAAAACATTCCGCTTGCAGGGGCGCTTTTCCTCGCGCCTGCGCCGCCTGTTCTGGAGCCGCTGGGGCCTTGCGCTGTTCGCGCTGACCGCCGCGGGCTGCCTCTTCACCGTTTGGGTGCAGACGGGATTCCTGCGCGGCGCGCCGGTGCGCGCGGGATTGTTCGGCACGGCGATGGGTTACCTGCTCTGCGCCGCCGTCGCCTTCGTGATCTTTTTGCGGCAGAAGCGCCTGCGCCGCCGCAGACTCTGTTCGGCCGGGGGGACTGCCTGATATGGAACGGCTGCACGTGCTCGGCACCGGGCACGCGATGGTGACGCACTGCTACAACACCTGTTTTGCGATCGAACGCGACGGGGATTGGTTTCTCGTCGACGCAGGGGGCGGGAACCGCATCCTGCGGATCCTGGACGACAAGGGGATCGACCCCTGCCGCATGCGTTCGCTCTTTCTGACGCACCTGCACACCGACCACGCGCTCGGCATGGTCTGGGTGCTGCGGCGCATCGCCGAGCGGATGCTCGCGGGCCGGCTCGACGGGTGCGTCGATTTCTACGCCCACGCCGAGGCCGCCGATGGGCTCCAAACGATCTGCCGCATGACGATGAAACGCGCGCAGACCGATCTCTTCGGCGGGCGCATCCGGTTCCACGCCGTTTCGGACGGCGACGAAGTTGAAATTTTGGGCGACCGCGTCCGATTTTTCGATATCCGCTCCACCAAGATGCGCCAGTTCGGCTTCGAGATGGCGCTCTCCGATGGGCAGCGCCTCGTCTGCCTCGGGGACGAGCCGTGCGATCCCGCCTGCGAGCCGGTCGCCCGCGGCGCGGATTGGCTGTTGAGCGAGGCGTTCTGCCGCTATGAGGACCGGGAACGCTACCGCCCCTATGAAAAGCACCATGCCACCGCCCGCGACGCCGCGCTGCTGGCCGGGCGGGTGGGCGCGCGCCGCCTCGTGCTGTGGCACGGCGAGGAACAGACGCTTGCCGACCGCCCCGCGCTCTACGGAGCCGAAGCGCGCGCGGTGTTCGGCGGCGAGGTGTACGTCCCGCGCGACGGCGACGTGATCCCGCTCGGAGGTGAAAGCGAATGAAAGCGAGAATCCGCCTGCCCGAGATGCCCAAAACGGCGCTCTGCGCGGGCTTTTCGGAGGCAAAACTGCGGGCGCTCTCCGCCGTGCTTTCGGCGCAGGAGATCGCGCCGCGCCCCGTTTCCCCGCGGGAGTTGGGGCAGACCGTCGGCGCCCTCGCGGGGCTCGACGCCCCCGCCGCGATCCCCGAGGGGTTCGCGCCGCGCCGCGCCGATACCGAGTGCCTCGTCCTCTGCGGCCTCGATCCCGCCGCGCTCGACCGCCTGCTGGCGGCGCTGCGCGAGGCGGGGCTCTCCGTCCCCTACAAAGCCGTGCTCACGCCCGTGAGCCGCGGCTGGAGGCTGGACGACCTGATCGGCGAACTCGCCGCCGAACACGAGGCGGTCGCAAAGCAGATCTCCGCGCAAAGGGGACGATAAAGAATGCTCACGATCGGCTGCCACCTGTCCGTTTCGGGCGGCTACCGCGCCATGGGGGAGACGGCGCTCTCCATCGGCGCGAACACGTTTCAGTTTTTCACGCGCAATCCGCGCGGCGGCGCCGCGAAGGCGATCGACCCCGCGGATACCGAATCGCTGCGCGCGCTGATGGCCGAGCACGGCTTTCCCTGCATTTTGGCGCACGCGCCCTACACGCTCAACGCCTGTTCCGCCGACGGGCGGGTGCGCACGTTCGCCCGCGAAACGATGGCGGATGACCTTGCGCGGCTCGAACGCCTGCCCGGCAATTTCTACAATTTCCACCCGGGCAGCCATGTAGGGCAGGGCACCGGGGCTGGAGTCCGCCTCATCACGGAACTGCTCAACGCCGTGATGCGCCCCGAACAGCGGACGACCGTCCTGCTCGAGACGATGGCGGGAAAAGGCAGCGAAGTCGGCGGGCGGTTCGAAGAACTGCGCGCGATCCTCGACGGCGCGGCCGTGCCGGAAAAACTCGGCGTCTGCCTCGATACCTGCCACGTGTGGGACGCGGGCTACGACATCGCGGCGGACCTCGACGGCGTTCTGGAGGAATTCGACCGCGTGATCGGTCTTTCGCGCCTGCGCTGCATCCATCTCAACGACAGCCGCAACCCCCGCGGCGCAAAAAAGGACCGTCACGCCTGCATCGGAGAAGGGGCGATCGGCTTTGAGGCGCTGGCGCGCGCGGTGACGCACCCCGCGCTGCGCGGCCTGCCGTTCTTCCTCGAGACGCCGAACGACCTTGCGGGCTATGCCCGCGAGATCGCGATGATGCGCGCCGCGGAAAAAAGCGCGGCGGGGGCTTGAAATCGTTCTGATTTTTCGATATAATTGAACGAACTTCGCCCGCACAGGGCGGCAAGGAGGTCTTTTTTCGATGGCAAAACTGTTCATCCTCGGCTGCGGAGGCTTCGGTACCGCGCTCTCCGTGATGTTCTCTCAGGTCGGCCACGACGTGACCCTTTGGGGCTGGCAGAAAGCCGAAAACGACGCGCTGCGCGCTCGCCGCGAGAATGTCCCGCTGCTCCCGGGCGTCAAAATCCCCGAAGCGGTGAAGATCGTCGACGACTTTGCGGGCATCGGCGAGGCGGAATTTGTGCTCGTCGCCACGCCGACGGTCGGCGTGCGCTCCACGGTGCAGCGGGTGAAGGGGCTCCTTTCGCCCGATACGATCGTGGCGTGCGTCTCCAAGGGGCTGGAGCCCGGCACGCTCAAGCCGCTCTATCAGGTGATCGAGGAGGAACTGCCCGGGCAGACCGTCGTGGTGCTTTCCGGCCCCTCCCATGCGGAGGAAGTCGCGCGCGGCGTACCGACGACGATCGTCGCCGCGGGCCGCACCGTGGAACCGGCGCAGCGCGTGCAGAACCTGACGGCCGACACCCACGTGCGCATCTACACGAGCGGGGACCGCATCGGCGTCCAGCTCGGCGGCGCGCTCAAGAACGTGATCGCGTTCGCCGCGGGCATCGTGGACGGCATGGGCTTCGGCGACAACACCAAGGCGGCGCTGATGACGCGCGGCCTGGCTGAGATCGGCCGCCTTTCGCAGGCGATGGGCGCGCGCCCCGAGACGCTTTGGGGCCTTGCGGGCATGGGCGACCTGATCGTTACCTGCTGCTCGATGCACTCGCGCAACCGCCGCTGCGGCATCCTCGTCGGCGAGGGCATGTCGGTCGAGGACGCCGTCGAGAAGGTCGGCATGGTCGTCGAGGGCATCACGGCAGCCAAATGCGCCTACGAACTCGCGCAGCGCCTCGGCGTGGAGATGCCGATCACCGCGCAGGTCTATCGACTCATTTGCGGCGAAACGGACGCGAAGCAGGCCATGGCGACGCTGCTGGCCCGCCCCCTGCGCCACGAGAGCGAGGTCGCTTGGCTGGGCAGTTGAAGAAAAACGAACGGACACGGTCGGGCGCGCTGCCCGGCCGTTCGCTTTGAAGGGAGGAGAACCGGCATGGAGGAAGCCCGCGAGCGGCAGTTGCTGTCGCATTGCACGCTCTGCCCGCGCGCCTGCGGCGTCGACCGCACGGCGGGACAGCGCGGCCGCTGCGGCGCGGGGATCGAGGTGCGCGCGGCGCGTGCCGCGCTCCACCGCTGGGAGGAGCCCTGCATCTCCGGCACGCGCGGCTCGGGGGCGGTGTTCTTTTCCCACTGCCCGCTCGGCTGCGTCTACTGCCAGAACGCGGCGATCAGCCGCGGCGGCGCGGGAAGGACCGTTTCCTCCGAGCGCCTTTCGGAGATTTTCCTCTCCCTGCAGGCGCAGGGCGCGCACAATCTGAACCTCGTCACCCCGATGCACTATGCGCCGCAGATCGTCCGCGCGCTCGAGCGCGTGCGCGGCCGGCTGAGGATCCCCGTCGTCGTCAACTGCGGCGGCTACGAGAGCCCCGAAACGATCCGCCTCTTCGAGGGGCTTGCCGATATCTGGCTGCCCGATTACAAATACACCGACGCCGCGGTCGCCGCGCGGTATTCCGCCGCGTCCGATTACCCCGAAACGGCCCTCGCCGCGATCGACGAGATGGTGCGCCTTACGGGCCCCGCCGTACTCGGGAAAGACGGCTTGCTGCGCCGCGGCGTGCTGATCCGCCATCTGCTGCTGCCCGGGGCGCTCGCGCAGTCGATGCAGGCCGTCCGAACGCTGTGGGAACGCTACGGCGACGATGTGCTGCTGAGCCTGATGAGCCAGTACACTCCGATGGGCTCAGATGCGCGTTTCCCGCTGCTGGCGCGGCGGGTGGCTCCTCGGCACTATGAGGCGCTCTGCGGATACGCCGCCTCGCTCGGCGTGACGCGCTGCTATGTGCAGGAACCCTCCTCGGCCGACGCGGGCTTCATCCCGCCCTTCGACGGCGAGGGGCTCTGATTGCGGACGCGCTTTGCTTTTGAGAGGGCGGGGCGCGATCTCTTTTTGCCGAAAACGGCGCTCTCCCGCCGCGCATCCCGTTGAAAACCGGCGGATTCCGTGCTATAATAAACTACGTATGGGCCTGCCGCTGTTTTGATCCGCGGCGGCGGCCGTTTTTCAGAAAGAGGGAACCGACGATATGCAGGAAGTGTATTTCGACAACGCCGCGACGACCCGCGTCGACAGCGCCGTGATCGCCCAGATGACCGAAGTGATGCAGAGCGAGTACGGGAACCCGTCTTCGCTGCACACGCGCGGCGTAAACGCGCAGCTGCGCATGGAGCGCGCGGTGCGCCAGGTCGAGGCGGCGCTCGGCGTCCGCGAGGGGCGGGTGCTCTTCACCTCGGGCGGGACGGAGTCGAACAACCTTGCGATCCTCGGCTCGGCCGAGGCGCTTCGCCGCCGGGGCGAGCGCATCGTCACCACGGCGATCGAGCACGCGTCCGTTTCGGAGAGCGTGAAGGAACTGGAGCGCCGCGGCTTCGAGGTCGTGACGCTTTCGCCCGACGCGAGCGGCCGCATCCCCCTTTCCGCCCTAGAGGAAGCGCTCACCGAGCGCACGATCCTTGTCTCGATGATGCTCGTCAACAACGAGGTCGGCACGATCCAGCCCGTGCGGGAGGCCGCGCAGTTGGTGCACGCGCGCTGCCCTGCGGCGCAGTTTCACACCGATGCGGTGCAGGCCTTCGGCAAGATCCCGTTTCGCGTCGGCGATCTCGGGGTCGACCTGCTTTCGATCTCAGGCCATAAGATCCACGCGCCGAAGGGGATCGGCGCGCTCTACGTCGCGCCGCGCGCGCGCATCCGGCCGCTCTTTTTCGGCGGCGGCCAGCAAAACGGCCTGCGCCCGGGCACGGAGAGCGTGCCGTTGATCGCGGCGCTCGGCGCGGCCGCCCGTGAGGCGCAGACCGATCTGCCCGCCGCGGCGGAGCGCCTCGCCGCCCTCAAAAAGCGCCTGCTCGCGGGCCTTGCGGACATGGAGGATGTGGTCGTGCATACGCCGGCGGAGGAGGTCTCGCCGTTTTTGCTCAACTTTTCCGTCAAGGGCTTCCGGTCGGAGACAGTGCTGCACTTTTTGGAGCGGCGCAACGTGTTCGTCTCGAGCGGCTCGGCCTGCGCGAAGGGCGAACGCAGCCGCGTGCTTGCCGCGATGGGCTGCCCGGACGATGAGATCGATTCGGCGATCCGGTTGAGTTTTTCCAAATACAACACGCCGGAGCAGGCAGACCGGTTCCTCGAGAGCCTGCGCGAGGCGGTCGCGGCGTTGCGCCGCGCGAACTGAAGGGGAAGGATCGCATGAAGGAGATCATCCTGCTCAAATATGGGGAACTCGCGCTCAAGGGAGCGAACCGCAGCGCGTTTGAGAGCGTGCTGGTCAAGAACATTCGGCGCCGCCTGCAGGACCTCGGCCCCGCGGCGGTGGAGAAATCGCAGTCGACGATCACCGTCACCCCGCTGCAGGAGGGGTTCGATATCGCCGAGGCGTTCGACCGCCTCTCGCGCGTCTACGGCATCGCGGCGATGAGCCGCAGTATCCAAACGGAGAAAGACTTCGCCGCGATCTGTGCCGCCGCCGACCGCCTTGATGCGGAACTTTCGCGCGCGCGTACGTTCAAGGTCAACGCCAAGCGCTCCGATAAGAAATTCCCAATGGATTCGCCCGCGATCTGCCGCGAACTCGGCGCGTATCTGCTGCGCCGCCACCCGCATCTGAAGGTGGATGTGCGCGAGCCCGAACTCGTGGTGTGGGCCGAGGTGCGCGACCGCTGCGCCTACGTCCACGCGGGCCAGCGCCCCGGGGCGGGCGGCATCCCCGTCGGTTCGGGCGGGAAAGCGGCGCTGCTGCTCTCGGGCGGCATCGATTCGCCCGTGGCGGGCGCGATGATCGCCAAGCGGGGCCTCGAGATCATGGCCGTCCACTTTGCGAGCCCGCCCTACACGAGCGAGCGCGCCAAACTCAAGGTGATGGCCCTCTGCCGCAAAATGGCGGCATGGACAGGGCGCATCCGCCTTGTCGTGGTAGGCTTTACCGAGATCCAGGAGGAGATCGGCCGCTGCTGTCCCGAGGAGTATTTTACACTGGTCATGCGCCGCCTGATGATGGAGATCGCGGGGCGTATCGCCGCACAGTACGGCGCCGAGGCGCTCGTGACGGGCGAAAGCCTCGGGCAGGTCGCGAGCCAGACCGTGCAGGCCCTCGCCTGCACCGACGCGGCCTCGCCGCTGCCCGTCCTGCGCCCGTGCATCGGCCTCGATAAGGAGGAGATCGTGGCGGTCGCGCGAAAAATCGACACGTTCGAGACCTCGATCCTGCCCTACGAGGACTGCTGCACCGTCTTTACGCCGCGGCATCCGCGCACGCATCCGTCTCTGCCGCTTGTCGAGCAGGCGGAGAGCGGGCTCGACCGCGAGGCGCTGATCGCCCGCGCGATGCAGTCGCCCGAGGTGCTGTGGATCGACGAACACACCGAGTTTGAACGCGTTTGACGCAGATCCCGCATGAGAGGAGGGGTTGGACACGCAGATCACGATCGCGTCGCTGCGCGGCGATGCGCCGAGCGCAGTGCGGCTGCGCCGCCGCTTTGCAAAAGAGCATGAGATCGTCTCCCGCGTGTTTTCCCCGGAGGAACTGGCGCAGGGGCTGCGCGGCGCGCTGGCGGAAAGCGACGCCGTGTTCCTCGCCGCGCCCCTGCTCGACGAAGCGGGGGCCGCCGTCCGCGCGGCGCTCGCCGAGGCTGTGGGGGAGCCGTTGCGCACCTCGCAGCGCGCGCTGCGCCATGTGCAGGAGCACTGCCTCTATGCGGACGAACCGACGGACCGCTATGCCCCCTGCGCAGAATTGCCGAACGGCTCGAAAGCGCTGCTCGGCGATACGGCCGCGCCCGGCTGCGTGTGCACCGTGGGGGAAAAACGGCTGATCCTGCTCCCCGAGGAGGAGGACGAGGCAATTTTGGCTGCCGCCGGCCCGCTGCTTGCCGGCATGTCCGCCGCTGCGGCAGAACTCGTCGCGCCGGAAGAGGAAAAACCGGACCGCAGGCTCGCCCGCGGTTTTCTGATCGTCGGCGGGCTGCTGATCCTGGCGGCCGCCGTGCTCGGCATTCACGGCGCGCGCGCCGCGGCCGCGATCGCGGAGCCCTCTTCCGAGGAACCGCGCACCGCCGCCGTTTCCGCAATTTCCGGCGGGGCGTCGCCGTCTGAGGCGTCTTCTGTGCCGGCGCCGTCTTCCGAAGGACCGCCCTCCGAGGAGCCCTCCTCCGAATCGCCCGCGTCGAGCGAAGCGCCGCCGGAATCGAGCGCGGTCCAGCCGAGCGTGAGCGCGCCTCTTGTTTCCCAGCCGCAACCCTCGAGCGAGCCGGAGCCTTCCAGCGAACCGGAGCCCTCGAGCGAGCCGGAGCCCTCCAGCGAACCGGAGCCCTCCAGCGAGCCGGAACCCTCGAGCGAACCGGAGCCCTCGAGCGAACCGGAGCCCTCGAGCGAGCCGGAGCCCTCCAGCGAACCGGAACCCTCCAGCGAGCCGGAGCCCTCGAGTTCGGAGGAGCCGGAGATCATCCTCATCGACGACCCTGAACCCGAAAGCGGTTCCCAGCCCGAAGACGGGCCCTGGGACGATCCCGATTCGGACGAGACGCTTCTTGTGCGCGTCAACGGCGCGACTGTCGAGATGGACGCCTACGATCTGCTCTGCGGCCTCGTGATGAACGAGGTGGGGACGTCTTTCGACCCCGAGGCGATCAAGGCGCAGACCGTCGCGGCCTATACGTATCTCAAATTCAACAACCGCTCGGGCATCGCGCCGAGCGTCACGCTGCGGTCGGGGGCCCCCGCCAAGGTCAGGAACGCGGTGGCGTCGGTGCTCGGCGAGGCGGCCTACTACAATGGGCAGTATGCCAATACCGTCTACCACTCGATGAGCGCGGGCGAAACGGCCAGCGCGCGCGATGTGTGGGGCGGCGGCTACCCCTATCTCGTTTCGGTCGACAGCGGCTGGGACCGGGATGTCGGCGGCTTTGAAACGGTGTTTACGATCGGCGCGGACGATCTGGCCGATCGCATCTGGGAGTATTACGGCATCGACGTGTGGGATTGGGACGACGACCCCGGCGGCTGGATCTCGATCGAGGACTACCAGGACGGCGGCTACGTCGGCACGGTTTCGATCGGCGGGCGTACCGCGGGCCGCAGCGGCAGTCCCTACGGCGCCCGGACGATCACGGGCCGCAGCATCCGCGAGGGGCTGCTGAACTTCCGCCTGCGTTCGCACTGCTTCGATGTGGAATACCGCGAGTCGAACGACACGTTCGTGTTCACCGTCTACGGTTACGGCCACGGCGTGGGGATGAGCCAGTGGGGCGCGCAGATGATGGCGCTCGACGGATATGACTACGTCGAGATTCTGGAGCACTACTACACGGGCGTGACCGTGCTGTAAGGAGAGGTTATGCGGATCTTATCGGTAGATTACGGCGACGCCCGCACCGGCATCGCCTGCTGCGACGAGGGAGAACGTCTCGCTTCCCCCGTCTGCACGTTGTTCGAGCGGCGGCGCGACCGCCTGATCGAGCGCGTGGCGGCGCTCGCGGCCGAGCGGGAGGCGGGGGAGATCGTTGTCGGCAATCCCCTCAACATGAACGGGACGGCGGGCCCGCGCAGCGAACTGGCGCAGGCGTTCGCGCAGGCGCTGCGCGAACGCGTCGCGGTGCCCGTCACGCTGTGGGACGAGCGCAACACGACCGTTTCCGCCATCGGCATCCTCAACGAAACGGACGTGCGCGGCAAACGCCGCAAGGCGGTGGTGGACGCCGTCGCCGCGACGCTGATCCTGGAAAACTACCTCGCCTACCGCCGCAGCCGCGCGCAGGCGGAGGAACCGGAGACGAAAGGGGAGATCGAACCGTGAAATGGCTGATCGCATCGGATCTGCACGGCTCGGCATTTTACTGCGAGCAATTGCTCGCCGCTTTCGAGCGCGAGCGCGCCGAAAAGCTTCTGCTGCTCGGCGACCTGCTCTACCACGGCGCGCGCAACGATCTCACCGCCCGCTACGACACCCGCGCCGTCGCGGCGATGCTCAACGCGGTGAAGGAGAAGATCGTCTGTGTGCGCGGCAACTGCGACAGTGAGATCGACCAGGCGGTGCTTGAATTTCCGATGATGGCGGATTACGCGCTGCTGACCGAGGGCGGGCATACGATCTTCGCTACCCACGGCCACCGCTACCACAGCGCCTGCCTGCCGCCGCTCGGCGGGATCGACGTGCTGCTGCACGGCCACACCCACGTGCCGACCTGCGTCGCCTATCCCGACTACCTGTACTGGAATCCGGGCTCCGTCGCCCTGCCGAAGGAGGGCTCGCGCCACGGCTGCATGACGCTGGAGAACGGCGTCGCCCTCTGGAAAACGCTCGAAGGGGAAACGGTCGGCGGCTATGATCTGAAGGAGAAAAAGCCGCTTTGAGGCAAGAAAAACCCCCGTCCGCACCGGTGCGGACGGGGGTTTTCGCGCTGCCGTCAGGGTTCGGGCGCGATTGCGATCCCTTCGGCGATCGCTCGGATCGCGATGCCGCCCGCCTCGTCCGAAAACAGGAGGACGGCGGTTCCTCCGTGGGCTGCGCGGCGCTCCGGCCCGCGGGCAACGGGATCGTCAGCGCACAGCGCGCATGCGTTTCGGAATGTTCCCGCGCTGCGGGGACGTTGTACGGCACGATTTTTGCTTATCGGGAAAATTCTCCTTTTTCCCCAAATTTTTTTGGATAATATTGGTCGGATTTTCGCTTTTCTCGAAATATATCTCAAAAAATGCAAAAAAAGGCCTCCCAAACGACGCTTTTTTGCAAAAAACGGTTGTAAAATTTTTCATCTTCCTGTAAAATAAATAACGCATCTTTTGCGCGGCTTTGCCATGCTGGGCCGCGCGAAACATCGAGCGGCGGTTCGAAACGTCGGAAAAGGAGTGTATCCATGAAAAAGAAGCGGTTGGCCATCGTGGCGAAGGACCGGGTTGTCGAGCGGTTCACCTACAGTTACCTGCGCGATATCTTCGGCGACGCGGTGGAAATGCGGACTTTTTCGATCGAAGACCTCAAAGAGCCCGTTACGGACTGCGATGTGGCGGTCACCAGCCACACCTACTTCGCACCGGAGGTGGAGCGCCTGTTTCCGAACGCGCAGGTCATCCCGGGACACAAAATGCTCAGCGGCCGCAACCTGGAACAGGTGCTGAACCTTCCCGCGGGGAAACGCGTTCTGGTCATCAACACGCCCCGCAGCCTGTCGGTCGAGGTGATCCGCAATCTCGAGGAACTCGGGATCCGCCACCTCACCTACGTCCCGCTGGATCAGGATGTGGACGAGGACAGCGAACTGTATCAGGGGATCGACACGGCGATCTCGCCGGGGATGGGCCACCTGGTTCCGCCCAACATCTCCCATATCATCGATATCGGCCAGCGGATCTTCCGGCCGATTACCTTTATCTCCCTCTGGCGTGCGCTGGAACTGCCGGACGACTACGTCGAGGTGTATATGGCCAAGTATGTGGAGGTCCTGTTCCAGAGCGCGCAGAAACTTGCGAGCAGCCTGTCGTATATCGAGACCTATCTCGCCGAGGTGGAGACGACACTCAACGAGATCGACGACGGCATCATCCGCGCCGACAAGGCGGGGAACATCACCGGCATCAACCGCTCCGCCGAGAACATGTTGGGCTTTTCGCGGGAGAAGTGGATCGGGAAGCCGGTCAAGAGCGTGTTCCAGCGGATCGGCCTTTCGCAGGAGCGGGTGGAGGCCGAGAGCAAACTGAACAAGAACGTGATCTTCCACTACAAGAAAAAGACGGTTGCCTGCAAGCGGATCCATCTGGACGTCCGCAGCAACGACAGCATCTTTTCCTTCAAGGAAGCCTCCAAGATCGTGGAACTGGAAAGCGAGATCCGCCACAAACTCAACGAAAAGGGCTTCGTGGCCAAATACAACTTCGAGGACATCTGGGGCGGCGATGCGAATCTCCGCAAGATCAAACAGAAGGCGGAGACCTTCGCCAAGACGGAACAGACCATCCTGCTCACCGGCGAAAGCGGCGTGGGCAAGGAACTGTTCGCCCAGGCGATCCACCTGAACTCCGGCAGAAAGAACGGCCCCTTCCTGGCGGTCAACTTCGCCGCGATTCCGGATTCGCTGATCGAGAGCGAACTGCTGGGATACAGCAGCGGCGCGTTTACAGGCGCGCGCAGGGAAGGCAAGGCGGGCTACTTTGAAAAGGCCCACAACGGGACGCTTTTCCTCGATGAAATCGGCGATATCAAGATGAGCGCGCAGGTTACGCTGCTGCGCGTCCTGCAGGAGAAGGAAGTGATCCGCGTGGGCGGCGATCGGGTGATCCCGGTGTCGGTGCGGATCATCGCCGCCACCAACAAAGATCTGGCCCAGTTGGTCGAGGAGGGGACGTTCCGGCGCGACCTCTACTACCGCATCAATGCGCTGCCGATCGAGGTGCCGCCGCTGCGCAGCCGCAAGCAGGATATCCTGCCGATCCTCAACAAGCGCATCTACCGCAATTTCGGTGTGGAGAAAACGATCCCAGCGGATATTCGGCGGATCCTGACGGCTTACACCTGGCCCGGCAACGTGCGCGAACTGTTCAACGTCGCGGACTACATCTACTATTCTTCGATGGAGCGCAGCGTGGTCGAACTTTCGGACATTCCGGAGTATATTTTGAGCCACCACGAAAAGACGAAGGCGAGCCGCCTCCCCATAGCGGATACGGAGAGCACGGAGAACCTGTTCATCCGGTACGGGGCGGACGCACAGTGCCTGACGGTGCTGCGGGCGTTCATTTCCCTGCAGGGCGAGGGCCTGGGCCGCAACCGCCTCCTTTCCGAGATCCAGCGCTACGAGCCGCATATGTCGGAGCACCGCCTGAAAAAGATCCTGGCCGAACTGCGCGACAAGGGATATATCCAGACCGGAACCACCAAGCAGGGCAGCAGCATCACGCCGGAGGGGATCGCATATTACCGTTCCAAAGCGGAGGAAGCGCAAGGCGCGCAGACGGCGTCGTGAGCGGGACGGCCGGAGAATAATAGGCGGTTATTGGGGCGATTCCCAAAATAATCCTAATAATTCGAGCCGCTTTCGGGAGGCCGCGGCGGCAAACGGGCCGCTGCGGCCGCTTCTGCATTGGCATGAATTTTGCATGCAAATAGAATGGTTCTTCGGAAGGGCGATGGTCAACGTCGGTTTTCCGGAGCGAAAGGACGGCTTGTGATCTGCCCGAGGCGGATCGGAGCCGCGCTTTGCACGTCTCGGGGGCTTTAAACCTTCGAAAAACAAAAAAGTAAAAGGAGCGGGAACAATGAAAATGATCGAGCGACTGGAAAAGGTAAAGGAGTATCTCAACGGCCCGGGAGCGCCGCTGTTCCTTGACTACTACGCTGCGGAGCACTACACCGGTTACATCACGATCAAAGAAGACAGCGAGATCGGCTACCTGAAACTGAACAAGGGCCACATCGACGAGGTCGGCCTCGGCGACGCCCCCGCGGGCGAGACCGTGATCGGCGCCGGCGGCGCGGGACGCATCTGGGATCATCTGAAGGACTATTGGCAGCGCTCGATCCAGACGGTCAACGTCAACTTCGCCAACGATCCCGAGTGGGGCGTTGTCGGCCCGACGCTGCTCAACCGTCAGTTCAACACGGTCCTGAGCCATGTCTGCCGCATCTACTCCTATGTGAGAGACGGGGACGCCGTATTCTGCGATGCGCCTGAGCGCGATCCCAGCAATCCCGTCGATACCGATTTCTCCTATGTCCGCGGCTTCTATATCAACGTCAAGGGCAACAAGACCTATGTCGAAACCAACGACGGCCCGACCGACAAGGGTATTATCATCGCGCTGCATACCGCCGGCCGTGAGTGCCGCCAGTATCACGATCTGATGAAGATCTTCAAGAACAAATACCGCATCTACGCGCCCGATATGCCCGGCCACGGCAAGAGCATGCCCTATCCCGGCCTGAAGGTCGTCAGCAGCAACGAAGAGTATATCAAGTGGATCTGGGATGTTACCTGCGCCCTGGGCGTCGACAGGCCGATCTACATCGGCTGCTCCATGGCCGGCGGCATCACGCTCTATATGGCGGCTGAGCATCCCGATGCGGTCCGCGCCGTCGTCTGCATGCAGGGCAACGACGATACCGCCGTCGGCGATCCGAGCGGCATGATCCCGCTGCTGGGTCATCCGGCGAACAACCCCGCCGTCACGCAGCGCGACTTCTCCGACTCGATGGTCGGTGCCAAGACCTCGCAGGCCCGCGTCGACTTCATCCGTTGGGGCGTCCAGACGGAGATCGCCACCCTGAAGAAGGGCGACTTCAGCTGCTGCTTCTTCCTGGATATCAAGGACAGAATGCCCGAGGTCCGCTGCCCCGTCCGCATGATTGAGGGCACGGATGATACGATCTATACCGTCAAGATGGCAGAGGGCACCATCGAGCGCCTCGTGAACTGCCCGGATAAGAAACTGGTCGTCGTGGAGGGCTACGGCCACTTCATCGCGGTCGAGCGCCCCGAGCGCGTCGCGGAAGTGATCGACGAACTGATCGAGAGCCTGGACGACTGATCCGCTTTGCCAAAGCGGGATGACGGGCACGCGGCGAAAGGGGAGTGCGCCTGTGGAAGAGAACCCGATCCTTTCCGCAATCTATGACCGGCGCACCATCCGGCAGTTTACCGACCGGCCGGTGACCGAAGAGCAGTTGACGGCGATCCTGAAGGCGGGCTTCTACGCCCCCTCGGCGCACGCTGATCACCCGTGCCACTTCATCATCCTGCGGAACCGGGAGCATTTTGACGAAATCATGGCGATTTTCCGCGCCGCGATCTCGATGCGGACCGCCTCGACGGCGATCGTCGTTTGCGGCGATACGGTCCGCGGCACCCGCTGGCGGGACGACGGCGCGGCCGCCTCGATGAACATGCTGCTGGCGGCCTACTCTCTCGGGCTGGGCAGTTGCTGGTGCAGCGCTTCCCACGACGATGAGCGCAGCCGGAAACTGTCCGCTCTGCTCGGGCTGCCCGCGCATATCGAGCCGTATTCCATGATCGTCGTCGGCTATACCGATCGAAAAAAGCCGCGCCCTGACCAGTTCGACAGGACAAAACTGCACGAGGGCCGGTGGTGACCGGGAAAAGCGGGCGGGCGGCCCTGTTCGACACCCAACCCACAAAGAAAAGAGGAGAAAGAAAATGAAAGTGGAACATGTCAGCCATATCGGGATCGGCGTCCCGAACCTCAAGGAAGCCGTTCGCTTTTTTGAAGAAGAAATCGGACTGAAGGCCGTCGGTTTTGAGACGGTCGAGGACCAGAAAGCGACCGTTGCGTTCATCCCCTGCGGTGATGCGCGCCTGGAACTGCTGGAGTCTACCTCGCCCGACGGCCCGATCGGCAAAGCGGTCGAAAAGGCCGGCGGCAAATCCGTGATCCATCACGTCGCGCTGGAAGTGGACGACGTTGCGGGCGCGCTCGCGGAACTCAAGGAGAAGGGCGTTCGCCTGATCGACGAAAAGCCCAGAAAAGGTGCCGGCGGCGCGATGATCGCGTTTATTCATCCCAAGGCCACAGGCGGCATCCTTTTGGAACTCTGCCACGAAGAAGAATAAGAACAGCCAATACCGGCCCGATGGCGCCCGCGGCGCCATCGGGCCGGTATTGCGTTGCCTTCATCCGCTGGAGAACGGCAGTTGCCGTTGCGCCGCATTGGCATGAAATGCACCTGCCCCGCGGCAGACTGCGCTTTTGATCCGGCGGGCTTGATCCGGGAGTGCCCCGCCCTGTAAGCGGAGGTCCGGCACAAAATAGGATATTTAGGAGAAAATCGGAGGACTTTCTCCTAAAACGGCCGATTTTTGATGAAATCCCCCCTCTGCCGCCTGCCATAGGCCTGCTCTGGTTGGGAAAGGGGGAGGCGGGGAAGGCCGTCCCCGCGGGGAACCGTTTCTTTTTAAAAAAATATTTAAGAAATCAAGAAAACGGGTACGCTTTTTGCTTCTATAAAGGAACGCAAGGCCGAAGGCAAAAGACAAATGGCCAAAAAGAAAGGTGAGTGTAAAGAGATGTATCAGACTTTGTTGGTCGAGCGGATCGAAGGCGTATTGAAGATCACGCTCAACAAGCCCGAAACCCTGAACGCTCTCGACATGGTGATGAGAGAAGAACTCCATGACCTCCTTCTCGAGGCGTCCACGGACGACGAGGTGAAGGCTGTCGTCATCACCGGCGCCGGCCGCGCGTTCTGCTCCGGCGGCGACATCGGCACGATGGGCACCTTCAAACCCGGCGAGGGCCGCCGCAGAATCCAGAAAGTGCAGCGGATCACCCGCGTGATCTGGAACATGGAGAAGCCCGTCATCGCCGCCGTCAACGGCGCCTGCGCGGGCGCGGGCATGAACCTGGCGATGTCCTGCGACTTCATCCTCGCCAGCGACAAGTCCAAGTTCCTCGAAGCGTTCATCAAGATCGGCCTGATCCCTGACCTGGGCGGCTTCTATCTGCTGCCGCGCCGCATCGGCATCGCCAATGCGAAGGATCTGATCATGACCGGCCGCACCATCGACGCGCAGGAAGCGCTCAACATGGGCGTCGTCAACAAGATCGTCCCCGGCGAGGAACTGATGGACGAAGCGATGAAGATGGCCACCAAGTTTGCGAAGGGCCCGACGCGCGCGCTGGGTCTGGCGAAGATGCTCCTCAACCGCAGTTTCGAGACGGATCTCGACGCTTCCTATGCGGACGAAGCATATGCGCAGGATCTCTGCATGGTTTCGGATGACTTCCAGGAAGGCCTCGCTTCCTTCCGCGAGAAGCGCCCCCCGCATTTCCAGGGCAAGTAAGCATATCCCCGCACAAAATCGTACAACGGCAGCCGTAGGCTGCAGAAAAAATTAACAGGAGGCATATACCATGGCAATCAAAAAAGTAGGCGTTATTGGTTCCGGTCTGATGGGCAGAGGCATCGCTCATGTGGCGGCGCTCGCCGGTTACGATGTGAAACTGCAGGACGTTTCTGCGGATGCGCTCAAGAAGGCGCTGGGCGTCATTGAGTCCGAACTGGACAAGGGTATCGCCCGCGGCAAGACCACCGAGGAAGACAAGGCCCGCACGCTCGGCAACATCAAGACCACGACCGACCTGAACGATCTGGCCGACCGCGACTATGTTTTCGAGGCTGCTCCCGAAGTCCTCGAGATCAAGCAGAAGGTCTTTGCGGACCTCGACAAGATCTGCCCCGCGAACACGATCTTCGCCAGCAATACCACCTCTCTCTCCATCACGGAGATCGCTTCTGCGACCAACCGCATGGACCGCTTCATCGGCATGCATTTCTTCAACCCCGTCCATAAGATGAAACTGATCGAAATGGTCAACGGCCTTGAGACGACCCCCGAGACCACCGCGATCTCCAAGGCCCTGGGCGAGTCCTTCGGCAAGACCGTCGTCTCCGTCAAGGAGTCCCCCGGCTTCGTCACCAGCCGCATCCAGGCCGTCATCGGCAACGAGGCGTTCATCATGCTCGCTTCCGGTCTCGCCAGCGCGGATGACATCGACAAGGCCTGCAAGCTCGGCCTGAACCATCCGATGGGCCCGTTCGAGATGGTCGACTTCGTCGGTCTCGACACCAGACTCCACAGCCTCGAGTATCTGACCAAGATGTTCGGCGACAAGTATAAACCCTGCCCCCTGCATGTCCAGTATGTGCTGGCCGGCAGACTCGGCCGCAAAGTCGGCAAGGGTGTCTACGACTACGACGAGAACGGCAAGCGCATCGAGAAGTAACAGCGAGGCGCGGTTTTCAAGAAAGGAGAGAGACTCATGTCTGATAAACTGCTTGTTTCCGTGAGCGACGGCATTGCCGTTTTGACGATCAACCGTCCGGAAGTCCGCAACGCGCTGGATAAGGAGACCTGGGGCCTCCTGCGCGACACGTTCGCCGAGATGGACAAGAACCCGGATGTCCGCGTCATCGTGGTCACCGGTGCCGGCGACAAGGCGTTCATTGCGGGCGCGGATCTCAACGCGCTGAAAGTCCGCACGGTTCTCGAGACCTATGATTCCGAGAACAATGCGATCGTCCGCAGCATCGAGAAGGTCTCCAAGCCCGTCATCGCCGCGATCAACGGCTTCTGCCTGGGCGGCGGCAACGAGGTCGCCATGGCCTGCGATATCCGCATCGCTGCCGAGAACGCCAAGTTCGGCCAGACCGAACTCAACGTCGGCATCCTGCCCGGCGCCGGCGGCACGCAGCGCCTGCGCAACCTGGTCGGCAAGGGGATCGCGATGGAAATGATCCTCACCGGCGACCTGATCTCGGCGCAGCGCGCGGCGGAGATCGGCCTGGTCAACAAGGTCGTCCCGAAGGAAGCGCTGATGGACGAGGTGATGGCGATTGCGAAGAAGATCGCCGCCAAGAGCCCGCTGGTCGTCAAATTTGCGAAGCGCGCCGTGGCGGAGGGTGCCAACCTTCCGATCGACACCGGCCTGATGCTGGAAGTTCTTTCCCAGTCCGTCATGTTCAGCACCGACGACCATCTCGAAGGGATCAACTCCTTCCTCGAGAAGCGCTCTGCAAGTTATACCGGCAAGTAAAGAAGATAAGGAGGAACGATAGATATGAGCATTGGAATCACTGCATTCAGTGCTTATCTGCCCTACAACCGCATCAAGCGGGAAGTGATGGGTACGGCGTGGGAGCGCAGAGGCCTCAAAGGCGAGCGCTGCGTTGCCAATACGAATGAAGACAGCGTCACGATGGCGGTCGAGGCCGCCAGAGGCTGCCTGCGTGTCGTCGACCGCGAGAAGGTCGATGCGCTGTATTTCGCTTCTGTGACCGCTCCTTATGCGGAGAAGTCCCAGTCCACCCTGATCGCGACGGCCTGCAACCTGGGCACCGGCGCGTTCACCGCCGATTTCGGCTCCACCCCCAAGGCGGGCACCACCGCCCTGCGCGCCGCTCTGGACGCCGTTGCGGCCAAGAGCGCGAGCAACGTGATCGTCACCGCGGCGGATTGCCCGGTCGGCTATCCGAAGTCCGATCAAGAGCAGTTGTACGGCGATGCCGGCGCTGCGGTTGCCATCGGCAGCGAGAACGTGGTTGCGGAGTTTGTCGCCGCGGCTTCCGTCAACAACGAGATCATCGACAGATGGCGCAACTACGGCGAGCGCTACATCAACGTCGGTGAGGGCCGCTTCATTGCGGATAAGGGCTACAAGAAGGCGATGGGCGACGTGCTCAAGGCCATCCTGAAGAAGACCGGCCTCGAGGCCAAGGACTTCGCAAAGGTGGTTCTGGCTTCCCCGGGTCTCAAGGACAGCGCGGGCGTTGCGAAGAAGGCCGGTTTTGCCGATGAGCAGGTTCAGGACAACATGATGCTCGAAGTCGGCGACTGCGCCAGCGCACAGCCGCTGCTCCTGCTCGCCGCTGCGCTCGATACCGCGAAGCCGGGCGACAAGATCCTTGTCGCGGGCTACGGCAACGGCGCCGATGCGTTCGTGTTCACCGTCACCAAGGAGATCACGAAGGTTCAGAAGGGCGCTTTCGCTGCTTCCCTGGCGAACAAGAAGTACCTCAACTCCTATATCCGTTATCTGTCGTTCCGCGGTCTGACCGAGGCGAACCCCGGCGAGCCGTTCCGTACCTTCCCGTCCAACGCCGCTTACTGGCGTGACCAGAAGAGCCTCCTGCGCGGCCTGGGCACCAAGTGCCGCAAGTGCGGAACCACGACATTCCCGGCCAACCGTATCTGCCCGACCTGCGGCGCCAAGGATGAGAACGACCTCGTTCTGATCACGGACCGCACGGCCAAGGTCTTCAACTATTCGATCGACAACCTCGCCGGCAGAAGCGACGACCCGGTCGTTGTGCAGACGGTTGCCGAGGATGCGGAAGGCACCCGCTACTACATGCTCATGACGGACTTCGACACGAAGGAAATTGCGATCGGTCTGGAACTGGAATTCACCTTCAGAATGATCTATGAAGGCGGAAACTATCGCAACTACTACTGGATGTGCCGTCCCGTCAGGAAGGGAGGAAACGAGTAATGTCGATTAAGGATCAAACCGCAATTGTCGGTATGGGTTGCTCGAAGTTTGGCGAGCGTTGGGACTGCGGCGTGGAGGACCTCGTGATCGAGTCCACGACGGAGTGCTTTGAGGATGCCGGTGTCGGCCCGAAGGACATCCAGGCCGTTTTCCTCGGCCAGATGTATGCCCCTGTCGGCGGCCTTGCCGCTTCCCAGGTCATCGATGCGCTGAAGATGAAGGATATCCCCTTCATCCGCAATGAGAACTGGTGCACCTCCGGCCACATGGCGCTGATTTCCGCCGTTATGGCGGTCGCCTCCGGCGCGTTCGACGTGGTCATGGCGCTGGGCGTCGAGAAGCTCAAGGATACCGGCTATCCGGGCCTGGGCACCGGCCGCGGCATGAACCCCGTCTCCGAAGCGAGAAGAACCGCCCCCGGTTCCTTCGCCATGATCGCTACCCGTTATTTCTATGAGCACGGCCTCTCCATCGATGAGGGCAGAGAACTGCTCGCCCGGATCGCGGTGAAGAACCACTCCAACGGCGCGCTGTCTCCCAAGGCGCACTTCCACAACGAGATCACCATTGAGCAGGTGCTCAAGGCCCCGATCATCGCTTCCCCGCTCGGCCTGTTCGACTGCTGCGGCAACTCCGACGGTTCTGCCTGCGCGATCATCACCCGTGCCGACGTTGCGAAGTCGATGCGCGACGACCCGATCTACATCAAGGGCTTCGGCATCTCGATGGATCCGATGCTGCCGCATAACCGTCCGGGCTTCGGTTGGACGAGTTTCCCGGCGCTGGTCAACTCTTCTCACCGCGCCTATGAAATGGCCGGCATCAAGAACCCGCGCGAAGAGATCGACGTCGCGGAAGTTCACGACTGCTTCACTCCGACCGAAATGGCGATCTATGAGGACTTCGGTTTCACGACGCGCGGCGGCGCGATCGAAGATATCCGCAACGGCTTCTTTGAGAGAACCGGCGGCCTTCCGGTCAACGTCGACGGCGGCCTCAAGTGCTTCGGACACCCGGTCGGCGCTTCCGGCCTGCGCATGACGTACGAGATCTACAAGCAGCTCCAGTACAAGGTGGATAATCCCGCCCGTCAGATCAAGAACGTCGCCCGCGGCCTGTCGCACACCTTCGGTGGCCCGCCCCAGCTCTCTGCGGTTGCGGTCTTCGGCAACGAAAAGGGCTAAAGAACTTTTTGAAACGTGTGCACCCTGCTGCAGCAGGCAGGGTGCATACGGTTTATCTTGGAATTTGGAAGAAAGGAAACGGGGCCGGAAAACCGAGAAGCGGTTCCCGGGCCTATAAGGAGGAACACACGCGTGAAAGAAAAATTCGAACAGATTGCTCTTGAAAAAGAGAAATGGGAGCAGGGGCCGCTTGCAAAAATATTGACAAAGGCTCCCGAGCGGCCCCATCTTCCCGAGCAGAGGATCTATACGCCCCTGGACGTGGATACGTCTGAGGAGCACTATGTGAACAAGATCGGGTTCCCCGGCCAGTTCCCGATGACCCGCGGCGGCCAGCCGACCATGTATCGCGGCCGTCTGTGGACGATGCGCAGTTACTCCGGCTTCGCAACGGCGGAGGAGAGCAATCAGCGTTATCGCTTCCTTCTCGATCAGGGCGTCACGGGCCTTTCCGTTGCCTTTGATATGCCGACCCAGATCGGCTACGATTCCGACCATCCGTTCTCCGAAGGCGAAGTGGGTAAGGTTGGCGTGGCGATCGACTCTCTGGCAGATATGGAGAAATTGTTCGAAGGGATCCCGCTGGACAAGGTTTCCACCTCCATGACCATCAACGCGCCCGCCATGGTCATCCTGGCCATGTATCAGGCGGTGGGCGAAAAGCAGGGCGTCGCGTCGCAGCTGCTGCGCGGCACCGTGCAGAACGATAACTTGAAAGAATATATTGCCCGCGGTACCTACATCTTCCCGCCGCGCGCTTCCATGCGCATGACGGCGGACCTGTTCGCGTACTGCAAAGACAATATCCCCAAGTGGAATACGATCAGTTTGGGCGGTTACCATATCCGCGAAGCGGGCGCCACCATGACGCAGGAGATCGCGTTCTCGTTTGCGAACGCCATCGCGTATATCCAGCAGGCGCTGGACGTCGGCCTGGATATCGACGATTTTGCCGGGCGCATCAGTTGGATCTTCACCGCGGATATCAACGTCCTCGAAGAGGTCGCCAAGTTCCGCGCCGCCCGCCGTCTGTGGGCGAAGATCCTCCGCGACCGTTTCGGCGCGAAGAAGACTTCCTCCTGGATGCTGCGCGTGCACTGCCACACCTCCGGTTCCGTCCTGACGGCGCAGCAGCCGATCAACAACGCGGTCCGCGTTGCGCTGCAGGCGTTCGGCGCCGTTCTCGGCGGCACGAACTCCATGGCGACCTGCGCGTTCGACGAGGCCCTCTCCATCCCGACGGAGGAGTCTGCGACGCTGGCGCTGCGCACCCAGCAGATCATCGCTTACGAGAGCGGCGCTGCGGATATCATCGACCCGCTGGCCGGCTCCTACTACATCGAGGCCATGACCGACAAGATCGAGCGCGACGCCGAAGAACTGATCGAGAAGATCGAGAAGATGGGCGGCGCCGTTGCGGCGATCGAGTCCGGCTGGATGCAGAACGAGATCCTCAACAGCGCGTATCGCCATCAGATCTCCATTGAGCAGGGCGAGCGCACGATCGTCGGCGTCAACAAGTTTACGGGCGGCGACGTCAGCAACGTGAACCTGACGAAGGTCGATCCGTCGGTCCGCGACGTGCAGACTGCGAAGATCCGCGATCTGAAGAGCCGCCGCGACGAGGCCGAGGTCCAGGCCGCCCTTGCGGAACTGCACCGCGTTGCCGAAAGCACCGAGAACCTCTTCCCGGCGACCCTGCGCGCTGTCAAGGCGTATGCGACCCTGGGCGAGATCTGCGATTGCCTGCGCGATGTGTTCGGCGAGTATGTCGCTGTCAAAACCATTTGAGGGAGGACAAAAGCAACATGTCTAAAACGATTCGTGTATTGGTGACCAAACCCGGTCTGGATGGTCACGACAGAGGCGCCAAGGTCGTTGCGCGCGCGCTGCGCGACGCCGGCTTTGAAGTGATTTATACCGGTCTCCGCCAGACGCCCGAGCAGATCGCTGCCGCGGCGGTGGCGGAGGACGTCGACGTGGTTGCGATGAGCCTGCTCTCCGGCGCGCACAACAGCCTGTTCCCGCGCGTTGTGGAGTGCCTCAAGGAGCACGGCGCCGGAGACATCCTCGTCATCGGCGGCGGCGTCATTCCGGAAAGCGACATCCCGTTCCTGAAGGAGCACGGCGTTGCGGAAGTGTTTACGCCCGGCACGCCGACCACCGTGACGGTGGACTATATCCGCAAAGCAATGGCAGAGCGAGGAGTCAAGTGACATGATTCAGACGGATCATCTGGAAGCCCTGATCGAGGAGGCCTGCACCCGGAGAAGCCACCGGGCGGTGGCACGTCTGATTTCCATGGCCGAGGACGATCCGAAAGACAGTTTTCAGATTGTCAAGCGCATCTATCCCATGACGGGAAACGCCTATTTTGTCGGCATCACGGGGCCGCCCGGCGCGGGCAAGAGCACCATCACCGACAAGATCGCGAAACTCCTGCGCCAGCAGGGCGCCCGGGTGGGGATCGTTGCGGTGGATCCGAGCAGCCCGTTTTCGGGCGGCGCGATCCTGGGCGACCGCATTCGGATGAACGACCTTGCGCTGGATCCGGATGTCTTTATCCGCAGCATGGGGACCCGCGGCTACTACGGCGGCCTTTCCGCCGCCGTGGACAGCGCCGCCAAGATCTTCGATGCCTGCGGCTGCGACTATGTTCTGATCGAAACGGTGGGCGTCGGGCAATCCGAGGTCGATATCATGCAGTTGGCGGATACGCTTCTGGTGGTGTCGGTCCCGGGCCTCGGCGACGAGATCCAGATGATCAAAGCCGGCCTGCTTGAGATCGCCGATATCCTCGTGGTCAACAAGGCGGATCGGGACGGCGCAGACCAGGTCGCGGGCATGCTCAAGACCATGCAGATGCTCGGCCCGCCCCGCGAAGAGGGCTGGATGCCGCCTGTGATGATGACCTCCGCGCAGGAGAACAGGGGCATCGCGGAACTGCTGGAGTGCATTGAGCAGCACCGCGCATGGCGCAGCAGCAGGGAAACGGCGGATCGGGTGCGCTCCGATCGTTTGCGCGGGGAAGTCGTCCGCCTGCTGCAGGCGGAGCTTTGCGCGCGCGCGTTTGCGGCGCATCACCTTGACGAGGAACTGGACAGCCTTCTCGGGCAGATGCTCGAGCGCAAGGTGAACCCCTACGATTGGATCGAAACGAAGGCGCGCCTTTTCGGCTGAAAAGGCGCGCCGGACTGCGCGTTTCGGGCGCGAAAACAACAGCGCTCCGCGCACGGTGAAAAAGGAGGTGCCGCAATGGGAAGAGAGACGTTGGAGGATATTCTGGACAGAAGGAGCGTCCGGCAATTCTCCGAAGAACCCGTGAGCGATGCGGATCTCGAGCAGTTGCTGGAGGTGGGCTTTTACGCGCCCTCCGGTCTTTCCCGGTTTCCGGTGCATTTTATCGTGATCCGGGATGAGGACACCCGTCGGGAGATGTGCGGGTATCTGAAATGGGCGCGAGCCCTGCAGACCGCCCCCGTCGCCATCGCCGTGTGCGGCGACCAGGGCAAGAGCCCGATCGTGTGGGTGGACGACTGTGCGGCGTCGATCATGAACATTCTGCTGGCTGCGCAGGGGATGGGTCTCGGCGCGTGCTGGTGCAGCATCTACGATGCGCCCGACGATGAGAAAAAAACAGCGGAACTGCTGCGTCTTCCGGAGCACCTCCGCGTCAGTGCGATCGTGGCGATCGGCCATCCGCTGCGGAAAAAAGAACGGCCGCAGCGCGTCGACCGGAGCAGGATCCACTGGGAGCATTGGACGGCGTCCGAATAACAATCGCATCAAATGCCGTTTAACGGCGAGGAGTGATACAGTGAAAAACAAAGAGATTTCCGTAGAACAGGCGATCTCGATGATCCATGACGGCATGCGGCTGATGGTCGGCGGCTTCACTTGGGTGGGCTATCCGCACGATCTGCTCGAAGCCCTTTCGTCGTCGGGGATCAAGGATCTGACCCTGATCAGCAACGACACCTGTTCCATGACGGTCAGCGTGGGCAAACTGGTGGTCAACCGGCAGCTCAAAAAGGTGATCGCTTCCCACGTGGGGCGCAATCCCGAGACCGGCCGTCAGGTCAATGCAGGCGAGTTGGAACTGGAGATGGTCCCGCAGGGCACCTTTGCGGAGCGCATCCGCTGCGGCGGCGCCGGGATCGCGGGGTTCTACACGCCCACCGGCATCGGCACTGTGATCGAAGAGGGCAAAGAAAAGCGCGTCTTCGACGGAAAAGAATACCTGCTTGAGCGGGCGCTGCGCGCAGACGTGGCGCTGGTGAAGGCAAACCGCGCCGATAAACTCGGCAATCTGGAGATGGTCAAAACCTCGAAGAACTTTAACCCGCTGATGGCGTCGGCCGCCGATCTGGTCATCGCCGAGGTGGAGGAGATCGTAGAGGTCGGCGAACTCCCGCCGGAGTGCATCTCGGTTCCCGGGATTTTGGTCGATTATATGGTGAAGGGGGCGAAGACATGCTGCGTGATCCAAAAGTAGTCATCGCAGAGCGTGCGGCCCTCGAACTGAAGGACGGCGACTGCGTCAACCTGGGCATCGGCATCCCCACGATGGTGGCGGATGCGCTTCCCGAGGACGTGGAGGTCATCCTGCAATCGGAGAACGGCTGCGTCGGTATCGGCGGCACCGCCGCGCCCGGCGAGGAGGATCCCTACCTCATCAACGCCGGTTCCATTTACGCCGTGGAAGTGCCCGGCGCGTTCTACTGCGACAGTGCGACGTCCTTCGCTTTGATCCGCGGCGGCCATATCGACTGCACGATCCTGGGCGCCATGCAGGTGGATGAAAAGGGCAACCTCGCCAACTGGCAGGTCCCCGGCGGCAAGATCGCCGGCATGGGCGGCGCGATGGATCTCGTCGCGGGTGCCAAGCGCGTGATCGTCACCATGATCCACACCACCAAGGGTAAGCCCAAGATCATGCACAAGTGCACGCTCCCGCTGACGGCGGTCGGCGTCGTCGACCTGATCATCACCGAAATGGCCGTCATCAAGGTGACGCCGGAGGGCCTGGTGCTGAAGGAACTCGGCCCGGGCGTTACGGTGGAGGATGTGGTCGCGGCGACGGAGGCGAACCTGATCATCCCGGCGGAAGTGGGGCATTTCGAATAATTCCGGGTCGGATGGATTTTTCATCACAGTGTGTTCACAATTCGGAAATATTTGGATAAATCCTATTTTAGCCTAATTTTTTATCGAGATCGAACGAAAAACCGCCTGTTTTTGAACATTCCATACTGGCATGGAAATTGCTCTACTATATCGTATGGAAAAAGCGAAAATTGCGGAAAAAGGAGGACTGCGGCAGTGTCCAAAGTGTTGTTTCGCATTGAAGATCACATTGCTTACATTACGCTGAACGACCCGGAGAACATGAACTCCTTCGACCTGGAGATGACCTTGGAGTTGGAGCGCATCTGGGAGCGCGTTCGGGATGATAAAAACATCTGGGTCGCCGTCCTCAATGGGGAAGGAAAGGCCTTTTGCGCAGGCGCGAACGTGAAGTCGATGGAGCGCGGCAAGCGCACGCTCGAGGAGTCCCTCGTTGTGGGGCGGCATCGCGTGGGCCCGCTCAGTTATCACGTCTACAAGCCGATCATCGTGGCGGTCCACAAGTATGTCCTGGGCGGCGCGTTCGCGTTTGTGGTGGAGTCCGACATCTGCATCGCGTCGGAGGATACCATGTTCGGCCTGCCGGAATCCAAGGTGAATATGCCCACGATGTTCGCTTCGGCGATCGGCCACTTTTTCCCGCACAGCCTCGCTTCGGAAATGATGTACACCGGCAAGTTCATCACGGCGCAGCGCGCCTACGAAGCCGGCCTCTGCAGCCGGGTGGTGCCGCGCGAGCGCCTGATGGAGGAAGCCACGGAGATGGCAAAGTCCATTTGCGAGAACGGCCCGCTGGCGAACTGGGCTTCCAAGCAGTTGTACTACCGCGGCAGAGGCGTGGACTACGACCGCTATCTGGAGGATCTGGATGAACTTGCCACGCCCGTCATCAACTGCCAGGACAGCATTGAGGCGAAGCAGGCGTTTATCGAAAAGAGAAAGCCTCGTTGGACCGCCGTGCTCGATACGGAGGAATAAACGGGATTTCTGAAAAATGAAATAGGGAGGAATTACTTTGAGCAGACAAGTCGTGTTGTACGATGAACTCTCGGTGGGGCAGACTTTCCCGGAATTTGAATTTGCCATCACGGAGGACGTCATCGAAAAGTACTGCCAGACGATCGGTGAAACGAACGAGAAGTTCCTGAAAGCCGCGTCCGGCGAGAAGCGGGTTGCGCCGCCGACGATCGTTTCCTTGTTCACTTTCGCGGTGTACAAGAACTTCATCGACAGCCCGTCCGGCACGCTGCATGCAAAGCAGAGTTATCTCTTCAATGCTCCGCTGTATGCGGGCGATGTGCTCAAGGTCTCGGCGAGGATTACCGAAAAGTATGTCAACGCCAAGGGCCGTAAATTCGTCATCTTCGAGTCTGATGCGAAGCGCGGCGACGAAGTCGTTTCTACCAGTATCATGACGCTTTGCTGGGCGAAGTAAAGGAGGAGAAGACATTGCTTAAGGAAATCAAAGAAGGAATCGAACTCGCCAGCTTTGAAAGAACGGTCAATCAGGATCAGATCTATCTGTTTGCCGAATTGTCCGGTGGCGACGATCCGCTGCATGTTGATCCCGAATTCGCTGCGAAATCCCCCTTCGGCGCGACGCTGGTGTTCGGCCTGATGCCCGTGGGTTACTTCCACACCCAGATGTATGAGGCGTTTGGCGATGCCTGGCTCAAGAAGGGCAAAATGGACATTAAATTCACGGCACCGATCCTCGTTCAGCAGCATATGGTCGTAACGGCCGTGATCTCGGCGGTCGAGCCGGTCGAGGGCGGCAAACAGGTTACCGTCAAGCACACCTGCATGGTCGGCGATAAGGTTGTCACGGTTGCGGATTCCACGATCGTGGTGTGATCCATTCTTTTTGAAGCAGCAGGGCCGCCGCAATCCCGCGGCGTCCCTTGGCTGATACAGTAAGAAGGGAAAGGAGGAACAATATGTCCGGTTTGCAGGGTTTGGCAATTTTCCACGGGCTCATTCTTGTCGTCGCAGGTCTTGGCGGCTATCTTGTCAGTAAGAACGCCGAGAAGAAGATGAACGAGAAGGGCGAGTAAACACAGGAAAAAAAGAAAAGGTGGGACAATATGATTATTGTAATTTTCATTGTGACCCTGATCGCGTATCTTGCCATCGGCACGATCGCGTCCAAAAGAGCTGCGGGCCTCGATGACTACTTCGTCGCCGGCCGCAATGCGGGTCAGTTGCTGGTTCTCGGTACATTCGCAGCTTCCTGGGTGAGTGCTACCGGCATCGTCGGCTACACCGGCGCTTCCTATAAAAACGGCCCTGGTACCGTTATCATGTGGGGCGCTGTGCCTGGCTTCATGCTGGCGGTCCTCTTCATTGTTTCCAAACTGTATCGTACCGAGTCCTGGACGATGTTCGACTATTTCGAGAAGCGCTACTGCGATAAGAGACTTGCGCTGATCGCCGTTTTCGCCATGTTCTTCGGCATGTTCCCGTACCTGCTGAGCCAGGTCATGGGTTCTGCGAACATCCTGGCTGGTATCACCGGCATTGATTATAAGATCATGGTTTTGGTCGCCTGCGTCGTGTTCACCATCCTGACGCTGACCGGCGGTGCGACCTCCGTTACCGTTACCGATACCACGATGTTGATCATCATCATCTTTGTCTCGATCTTCTGCTTCCCGTTCGCCATCAAAGGCTTCGGCGGCTGGGATGCCATTATGACCGCGCAGATCACCGAGGCTCCCGAGCGCTTCCACTGGACCGGCGCTGCACTGACCCCGATTTCTGCGATCTCCACCAACCTGGTTTGGATGTGCGGCATGTTCGCCGGCCCGCACCAGGGCTCCCGTATCCTGATCGCGAAGGATGAAAGAACCGCTATGGGCGGCGTCATCCTCGCCACCACGTTCGGCGTTATCATCATCTGGTCCCTGCACAACATGACCGCCGGCCTCTGGACCCAGGTCAAGGATCTGCCTCAGGATCAGGCGACGGTTTATCTGTTCACGCATATGAAGCCCGCTGTCCCCGGCGCCATCGGCATCTCCGCTCTGTTTGCGGCCGCCCTCTCCACGGCGACCACGATGCTGCTCACGCTGGCGACCGGCGTCGGTAAAGACGTGTACAAGCGCCTGAACCCCGATGCCCCCAACGAAAAGATGCTCAAGATCACGAAGGTCGCCGTTGTTGCGTTCGCTGTGGTCACCTTCCTCTTCGCGTTCTTCTCTGTCTCCGCTGTTTCTCAGTGGGGCGAGGCCGGTTCCTCCATGTTCGGCTGCGCTTACTTTGCTCCGCTGATCTTCGGCCTGAACTGGAAGAAGGCCAACCGCCAGGGTGCGTATGCCTCCATGATCGGCGGCGGCGGCCTGTTCCTGATCCTCTGGATCGGCCAGAAGTTCTTCGGCATGGGCGCTCTGCCCTTCGGTCTGACGCCGGTTCTGCTTGGTCTGATCGTCTCCATCGTTCTCATGCTGGTGGTTTCTGCCGCTACGAAGAGCACGCCCGAGCAGGATGCGTTCTGGGAGTCCATCCAGGTCCCGAAGAAGGGCGCGTTCCACGAGAGCACCAATATGAAGTTCAAGCTCGCTTGCTGCTTCGCTGTTGCGATCGGCGTTATCATGATCATCTGTGCGTTCACGATCATCCCGTCTTATCCCGTCTGATTGTAGCCAACGGGTAATACCGGAAAAGTAAAGGCTTAAATTCCCTTCTTCCAAAAGGCGGAAAGACCCTGCGCGACTGCCCTTTGGGCAAAGCGCGGTTCTTTCCGCCTTATCCCCTGTTTGGGGGCATTGTCAAATTCAGACGAAAGGAGAAGAGATCAGCATGAACAACTATGTCATTTATCCGATCTTGCAGAGCATCAACCCGCACACGCATAAGAGCCTGATGACCTACCTGCTCTATACGAACGGCAAGGAAATCGAACTTCCCGCGCTCGCGTGGTACATCAATGCCAATGGGACGCATGTGCTGGTGGATACCGGCATCACGGCGGCGGATCAGGAGCGCCTTTTCGGCGCTGCCGGTCACATCCATGTTCAGACGCTGGAGGAAGGCCTTGCCAAGCACGGTATCACTCCGGAGGACATCGACATCGTGATCCTGACGCATCTGCATCATGATCACTGCGCGAACGCCAAACTGTGCAAGAACGCCAAGTTTGTCGTGCAGAAAGCGGAACTGGAATTCGCCTATTCGCATCCGCCCGTGTTCCACTATCTGTATCACCAGGCCCTGTTTGACGGCCTGAATTATCAGGTCGTGGAGGGGAGAGCGGAGATCCTGCCCGGGATCGAAGTGATCCCGATGTCGGGCCATACGCCCGGCTGCCAGGCCGTTGCGATCCAGACGGCCAAGGGGATCGTTGCCATCAGCGGCGCCTGCAGCATCAAGGATAACTTCTTCCCGCGGCCGCAGCTCACCGCCAACTGGCCGGTCATCATCCCGACGTTTCACGTCGACCCGATCAAATCCTTCTACGAGATGATCTATCTCAAGAGTTGCGCAGACATTGTGATTCCTCAGCACGAGATCGAATATGCGCGGATGGAACAAATTCCGCCAAAAGAAGACTGACTGCAACAAGGAGTGAAGAAATATGAATAAGATTTATGGTAGCCCGCAAGAGGCGATTGCCGATATTAAGGACGGCAGCTCCATTATGATCCAGTCCTTCGTCGGTGCCCTCGGCATTGCGCAGGACCTGATCGCTGCTCTGCTCGAGAAAGGCACCAAGGACCTCGATCTGATCTGCTGCGCCAACCCGAGTTTCGTGGGCGGCACGACGATCCACAAGGATTGGAAGCCCTATCTCGCTCCCCGCGATCTGATCCGCGAAGGCCGCTGCAAGAAGGCCACCTTCTGCTGGGGCAAGAGCGCGCACCTCAACTTCCCGGGCGAGACCGGCAGCATCTGGGACGGCGTCCCCGAGAACTTCGAGTGTGAATTCCTGCCGATGGGCACCCTTGCGCACCGCATCCGCGCGGCCGGCAACGGCATCGGCGCGTTCTACAGCCCGGTCGGCGCCGGCACTTGGTATGCCGAGGGTAAAGAGAGCCGCGTCATCAACGGCGTGGAGTATGTCCTCGAGTATCCGCTGACTGCGGAGTTCGGCTTCATCAAGGCCTCCAAGGTCGATACGTTCGGCAACATCGTCTACAGACGCGGCGAGAAGATGTTCGGCCCGCTGATCGCCAAGGCCTGCAAGACGGTCATCGTCCAGGCGGATGAGATCGTCGAAGCCGGTGAGATCGAGCCCGATCAGGTCATGACGCCCGGCATCTATGTCGATCGCATCGTCCTGAGAAAGAAGGAGGACAAGTGATATGAAAAATCGTTTGACGGATGACCAAATGGCCATGCGCATGGCAAAGGAACTGCATGACGGCGACGTTGTCAACCTCGGCTTCGGCATTCCTCTGCGTGCCTCCAAGTTTATCCCGGAAGGCTACACCATCCAGTTCCACGGTGAGGACGGCGTCATCGGTTTCGGCGGCGCTTACACCAAGGAAGAAGTCGACCAGATCCCCTACGAGGAAGCGCTCGGCACCCTTAACCCCGGCGCGCAGTTCATCCGCCCGCTGCCCGGTATGTGCTATGTCGACTTTGCGGAAGCGTTCGACTGCATCCGCAACGGTACCTGCAACGTAACGATCCTGGGCGCGCTCGAAGTCTCCGAGACCGGCGACATCTCGAGTTGGGCCCCGATCGAGCATATTGAGGACGTCACCCCCGGCGACATTTCGCTCGGCGGCGCGATGGATATGCCTGTCGGCCCGGAGAAGGTCATCATCGGCCTGCGCCACACCGACAAGAAGGACAACCCCAAGATCGTCAAGAAGTGCAAATTCCTGCTTTCCGCCAAGGGCCGCGCGACCAAGATCATCTCCGATCTGGCCGTGATCGACGTGACGCCCGAAGGCCTCGTGCTGCAGGAAGTCGCCCCCGGCTGGACTGCGGAAGAAGTTCAGGCCCTGACCGAGCCGAAACTCATCATCTCCCCCAACCTTAAGGAGATTGATCTCGGCTGACGCCGCGACCGGCTGTTTCGCACGCGATCTGCATTGACAGAGGAGACCCTGCGGGGCCTCCTCTGTTTTTTCGATGGATCCCGCGCAAAAAACCGGCGCCGTTCGATAGACGGCGCCGGTTTTTCATGCGGGATGTATTGCGGAGGGTCGCTGCGAACACAGGGTTGTCCGCGCGGTGCGATATCGCGCCCCAATGGCACGGCAAAAGGGGAACGGCGTCTTCTTCCGCTGCCTGCAGGGCGATCAGTCGTCGATCGGGTTCCCGAGCAAGCGGTAGAGGAGGCGGTGCAATTGTATGGCATCCTCCATTTTGAGGTTGATGCAGCCGCCTATCGCGGCGGGGATGGATACGGCTTTTTCCTTGAGCGCCTCGCCCTTTTCTGTGATCTCTACAACCAGCACGCGCTCATCCTCGGCAGAGCGGGCGCGCGTAATCAGTCCCTTTGCTTCCAGGGATTTGAGCACGGGGGTGAGGGTGCCGCTGTCCAGGAAGAGTTTTCTCCCCAGATCCCGGCCCGTTGTGCGCTTTTCTTCCCAGAACACCATCATCGCAACGTATTGCGTGTAGGTAAGATTGATTTCATCAAGATATGGACGGTACCGCTTGATGACCTCGCGGGAAGCGGCATAGAGCGGAAAACAAAGTTGATTCTTCAGTTTGAGCGCTTCATAGCGGTCCATAGACATTCCCCTTTCCTCAAAACCCTTTTATTGATCAACCAGCGCGCGGACCTCCGAAGCGAACGCGGCGGCGGCTTCACAATCCGTGCGGTTTGGACGACCGCGGTGCATCACCAGAAAACGGCCCGGGCAGCGGAACTCCCGCCCGCAGACGGAAATGCCGTTCGATTCGGCCAGGGCCTTGACCTTGGAAAAGGTCGAGCGGCCGGTCGCCGAGGAACCGAAGCAAGCGAGCGTGCCGATACGGGCGGCGTTTTGCGTGAGAAACGCGCCGACCGCGGGATCAAATCCGTTGGCATAAAGCGAACTGCCGAGGAACACCAGATCGGTTTCCTCCGAAAGGCCGGCGGAAACGTCCTGTGCCGTTGTGCCGAGGGCGGCGGCGATCGCATCGGCAAGCGCTTTGGTGTTGCCGGAACGGGTATAGTAGCGCACAGCGACCTTCATCTTGTCCTCCTTTGCGGTTGCGCTCACAGCAGCGCTTCGACTTTGGCCTTGACAGCCTCGAGCGAGTCGGTCGGCTCAAAGCGTGCGGCGATTTCGCCGTCGCGCCCGATCAGGAACTTGGTGAAATTCCATTTCACATTACCGTTTTTCTTGTAATCGGGATCCATTTTTGATACGACGCCCTTGAGGATCAGAGATTTTGGCCCCTTGCCGAACCCGCCGAACGAGGTGTTTGCGGAAAGATAGCGAAACAGCGGATTGGCATGTTCCCCGATCACGTCGACCTTTGCAAACTGCGGGAACGTGATGCCGAAGCGGCCCGTGCAGAAGGTGTGAATCTCCTCGTCGCTGCCGGGAGCTTGTTCGTGAAACTGGTTGCAGGGAAAATCAAGGATCTCAAAACCGTCGCCCCGGTGCAGGTCATAAAGGCTCTGCAGATCGGTATACTGCGGGGTAAAGCCGCAGCCCGTCGCGGTGTTGACGATGAGCAGGACTTTCCCGCGGTATTCTTCCAGCGCAATCTCGCTGCCGTCGCGCGCCTTCACTCGAAAATCATAAACCGACATGTTTGCATTCACCTCGATCAAAAAATGAGGGATTTCCAAGTCCTTTTCAAAAGGCACTATATATTATCATCTGATTCTTTTTTATTATACCAAAATTCCCTGTTTTGTCAAGTAAACGGGCTCTTTTTATTTTGAAATCGTATAAGAAAGAAAAGGCAAAACGCAAATTGGCGCTTTGCCTTTTCCGATCGGCGGGGACCGCCCGCCGCCGCTACTCTGCCGCCAGCAGGAGATTTTTGGTATATTCGTGCTGTGGCCGGTCAAAGACTTCCTGCACAGGGCCCTGCTCCACGATCTGTCCGGCTTTCATCACGAGCACACGGTCGCAGAGTTGGTAGACGACGTTGAGGTCGTGAGAGATGAAGAGATAACTCAGATCGAATTCCTCGCGCAAATCGCGCAGCAAGTGCAGGATCTGTGCCTGAATGGTCACATCGAGCGCGGAGACAGGCTCGTCCGCGATCACGAAGCGCGGGCGGCGGATCAGCGCCGCCGCGATGCTTACGCGTTGGCGCTGGCCGCCGGAAAGTTCGTCCGGCTTTGCTCTCAGGCATTCGTCCGGCAGTTCGACGCACCGGAGCATCTCCAGCACACGGCGCTTGCGCTCGGCCGCGTCGTATTTTCCGTAGATGCGCAGCGGCTCCTCGATGAGCCACTCCACGGTGTAGGCGGGGTTGAGGGAACTGTAGGGATCCTGGAATACGATCGCGGGACGCGGGGTGTAGTGGACGATCTTGCCCTCCTCGGGCTCCAGCAGGCCGAGGATCATTTTGGCGAGCGTCGATTTCCCGCTGCCCGATTCCCCGACGAGGCCCAGGATCTCCCCGTGGCGCACCTCAAAGTTCACGTCGTGCAGGATGCGCTTGTAGTTTTTGTTCCGGTTCAGCAGGCTGCCGCTGCGGTAGCCGCCGCTGACGTGCTGCACCGAGAGGACCAGGTCTTCGCTCATGCCGTCTCCTTTCTCCGGCCCCGCGTGGGGATCGCCTCGATCAGATGCCGGGTGTAGGGATGCTGCGGATGGAAGAACACGTCGTCGGTCGTTCCGGTTTCGACGAGTTCGCCGCGCTGCATCACAGCCACGCGCGAGCAAAGTTTGCGCACGACGTTGAGGTTATGGGAAATGAACATCATTGAAATGCCGTATTCGGCGTTGAGTTTTTTGAGCAGGTCGAGGATCTGCGCCTGGATCGTCACATCGAGCGCGGTCGTCGGCTCGTCGAGCAGCAGCAGGCTCGGATGGATCACCATGGCCGCTGCGATCATGGCGCGCTGCAGCATGCCGCCCGAAAGTTCGTGCGGGTATTTCTCGTAGACTGCCGCGGGGTCGGGCAGTTCCACGTCTTGGAGCGCTTCGAGAACGCGGGCCTTGCGCTCCTCGCGGCCCAGGGCCGTGTGGATGCGCAGCACCTCGCCCACCTGTTCGCCCACGCGCATCAGGGGATCCATCGCGCTCATCGGCTCCTGGAACACAACGCCGATCCGTTTGCCCAGCAGGCTGCGCAAAACGGCTCGTTCGGCGTGCAGCAGATCCTGCCCGTCGAGCAGGATCTCGCCCGAAAGCGTGCACTGCTTGCGCGGCAGAAGCCCCGCGATGCTCATGGCCGTCACGGTCTTTCCGCTGCCGCTCTCGCCCACAAGACCGACGATCTCGCCGTCGCCGATCGTGAGAGAAACGCCCGAGACGGCCTCGCGCTCGCGGTTGTGGAATTTGACGTGCAGATCGCGAATCTCCAGCATCACGCCACCTCCCGTTCCAGTTGCTGCAGGCCCTCGCCGATCAGGCCGACGCCGAACACGAGCAGCGCGATCATCAGGCCGGTGAACAGCGCATACCACGGCGCCGAGGTGAACATGCCCTGCGCCTCCGAGAGCATATAGCCGAGGGAAGCGTCCGGCGGCGTGACGCCGATGCCGAGAAAACTCATGCTGGCCTCGGCGAGCACGGCGTTGTTGAAGCCGATCGTGATCGCCGGCAGCACGACGCGCATCGTGTTGGGCAGCATGTGCACGAGCAGGATGCGCCCGCTCTTCGCGCCCATCAGGCGCGCGCCGAGGATGTAGTTGGTATCGCGCAGCGAGGCGAAGGACATGCGTGTGACGCGCGCGAAACTCGGGATGAACACGATGCCGAGCGCGAGCACGACGTTGTATTTGTTGCCGGGCCCCACCAGGCTGATGACGAGCAGAGCGAGCAGGATGCTCGGGAACGCCGTGAGCGCATCGTTGAGGCGCATGAGCACCTCATCCACCGCGCCGCCGAAATAGCCGGTGACCGCGCCGACGGCCGTGCCGACCACCGCGCCGATCGCCACGGTGGCGAGGGCGATGGTCAGGGTGGTGCCGGTGCCCTTGAGCACGCGGCTGAAGATGTCCCTCCCGAAGTTATCGGTGCCGAAGAAATGGGCGAACGAGGGCCCTTGGAACTTTGCCGCGCCGCTCATCGCCGTGGGGTCGTAGGGGGTGTAAAAGGCGCCGATCACCGTCAGCAGGACCAGGATCCCCGTGATGAGAAGGCCGGCCGTCAGGTAGCCGTTGAAGCGTTTCTTGTTCATGCGTGACCTCCCAGCCGCAGCCGCGGATCGATCGACTGGTTGAGCAGATCCGCGATCGTGCCCGTGAGCACGACCCAAAAGGCGAGAATGACGACGATCGTCTGCACGACGGGATAATCGCGGTTGGCGATCGAGGCGACGAGCATCCGCCCGAGGCCCGGGATACCGAACACCTGCTCGACGACGATGCTCCCGCCGACGATCTCGGCCATCGTCTGCCCGAGGAAGGTGACGGCGGCGACGAGCGAGTTTTTGAGCACATGGGTCATCAGCACGCCGCGGCGGTCGTTGCCGCGGGAAATGGCGGTGCGTACGTAGGCCTTGTTCATCTCGCCGATCACGGTGCTGCGCATCATGCGCACGGTCATGGCGATGCGCGGGATGCTCAGGCAGATTGCGGCGAAGAACAGGTATTTGAGCGAGGCGCCGAACTGTTCATGCAAGCCGGGAAAGTCGCCCGGCGTAAACATCCGCAGCAGGATGCCGAACCCCCACGAGACGAGGATACCCGTGAAAAACGGGGGGACGGCCATGCACAGTTGGTTGAACGCCGTGCGCACCGCGTTGATCGGGCCGCTTGTCCATCGCGCGGAATAGATCCCCAGCGGGATCGAGATGACGGTGATGAGGAGGAAACTGACAAAGCACATGCACAGCGTGATTTCAAGTTTGGGCGCGATCAGCGACCAGACGGGCTGGCGGTAGTTGTAGGAGACGCCGAGGTCGCCCGAAAAAAAACCGGCCAGCCAACTCGAATACCGCGCGAAAAAGGGCCGGTTGAGCCCCAGTTCCTCCCGCAGAAGGGCGAGGCGCTCGGGGGTGGCCTGCGTGCCCAGCATGGTCTGCGCGGGATCGCCCGAGACGAGTTCAAACGCGGCGAACGTCAGGAAAGAGACGATGATCATTGTGAGGAGCAGCGTGAAGATCCGTTTTGCCGCATACTTCACGGAAGATCCCCTCCTTTTTTCTCCGGATTGCAACATCGTCCGGCGGGACGCAGGCCCCGCCGGACGAACAAAGAAGCGTTCTTTTATTTCGCCCAGCGCAGCGCAGCGACATCGAGCACATAGAGCGGATAGAAGGTGAGCCCTTCCAGCCCCTTGCGCACGGCGACGAGATCGGCCATGTCCTGGATATAGACATTGGCGGCGTTCTCGGTCAGGTTGCGCTCCATCTGGCGATAGATCTCGGTCTGCTCCGCATCGTCATAGGTGGAGACGGCGCGGGCGAACAGCGCGTCATATTCGGCGTTGGAATAGTTGATAAAGTTCTTGCCGGAGGTGGACTCAAAGCGGGCCAGCATGGCGCGGGCAGTCATGTCGCTTGCGTCGACGCCGACGACGGTGCTCTCAAACTGCCTGCCGGAATAGACGTCGCTCACCCAGGAGGCCCACTCCACGGGCAGGATCGTCGCGGTCACGCCGATCTCCTTGAGTTGTTCGACGATGACCTGCGCGGTATCCATGTGCGGCTGGTAGTTGGAGGGGACGGTGATCGTCATCGAAAAACCGTTGGGATAGCCGGCCTCGGTCAGCAGTTCCTTGGCGCGGGCGACATCGTGGGTGTAATAATCGGTGAGGCTTTCATCGAAGTATTTGCCGAATGCGGGATACATCGAGGAGCCGAGCGGATGCCCGTAGCCGTCGAACGCAAGGTCGATGATGCCGTGCTTGTCGACGCCGTAGCACAGCGCCTGCCGCACGCGCACATCGTCGAACGGCTTGACGGCGTTGTTGAGATAGAGCGCCTGCACCAGGTTCATCGTGCCCTGCTCGATGTTGAAGTCCGATGCCTTGAGTTGCGCGGTCTGCACGCCGCTCATGTGCGAGACGAGGTCGAGCGCGCCGCTCTGCAGGCCGAGGACAAGGCCCTCCACGTTCTCGATGATCTTATAGGTGACGCGGTCGAGGTTTGCAGGGGTGCCCCAGTAATCCGCGAAGCGCTCGAGCACGATCGAATCCTGCGCGGCGCGCGAAACAAAACGGAAGGGCCCGGTGCCGATCGGCGCGGTATCCTGCTTGTCGTAATCGGCGGGCAGGATCGCGAGCGTCAGGTACGAGAGAAACTCGGGGTTCGGTTCGGAAAGGGTGATCGTCAGCGTGTCGCCCTCGCCCTCGAGCGAGGCGATGCTCTCCAGCGCGGGGATGAGAGCCGCGCTGCCGTCGGCCCCGGCGTTTCTTTCAATGGAAAACAAAACATCCTGCATCTCGACCGGGTCGCCGTTGTGGAATTTGACGCCCTGACGCAGGGTAAAGGTATACGTCAGGCCGTCTTCCGAAACGCTGACGTCGGAAGCGACTGCAGGAACCAGATTGCCTTCGGAAGTCGGTTTGACAAGTCCCTCAAACACGTTGAACATGACTTCTCTGGTACCTGCCGCCACGGTGTAGTGGGGGTCAAGACTCTCGTCAAGGTCCTGGGCGATGCCGACCACGATCTCGTTGGCCGCTGCCCTTGTGGTCTGCACAGGCGCAGACGCGCTGCTGTTCGGGGCACTGCTTGCGGGCGCGCTGGAAGAATTGCCCTTGGCGCAGCCTGCGGCCGAAAGTGCCACCGCCAATGCGAGGAAACCTGCCAATACTCTTTTTTTCATGTCGCTACTCCTTTCATCACTGCCTCCCGGGGGAGGTCAATGTGCGGCGCCCCTACAGGCGCCAAAGTCCACGAAAAAAGACTTGGTTTGTATTCAGTTTTCAAACCGCGCACAGTATACCATACAACATTTGTTAACGCAAGACGAAATGATTAAAAAATTGCAATTCTTAAGGACTGCACAAAAATCAGCGTTCCGGCATGTTGAATTTGCGAAAAAAAGAGCGCGAGAGGGCTCCTTCGGGGCATTTTCCCCTCGATATGACGCCGCAGCGGCCCCGGAGCCGTCCCAATCCCCACGGGGATCGGCGACAAAAGAAAAAGACGGTTCTCAAACCGCCCCGTGATCCGAAACCGGATGATTGTATATTGGCAAAACGTTCGATTGCTGTTGTAAAGTTTTCGATCTCTTTGTCGTCCCCTCGCGCGACGGCGTCTCGGATGCAATGGTTGATATGGCCTTCCAAAGCGACCTGCCCCGTTTTGTTGAGGGCCGATTTGGCGGCGCTGATCTGGGAGAGAATGTCTTCGCAGGGGATGTCCTCATCGATCATGCGGTCGATCGCGCGGAACTGCCCCATGATCTTTGCGAGCCGGCGATGGAGGTTTGCGGAATCCATGCATCGTTTCGTCCGACCGTTTCCTTCCGATGGGGTTGCAGGTTAAACTCTATTGTGGTGCTGCGCGACGGGTTTGTCAAGAAACCGCGGCGGAGAAAGGCTTTCCGCCGCGGTTCGGCTTGATGGGCTGCCCGTTTTTGGAAAGGGCGGCTCCCCTCGTTTTATGGGCGACTGGACGCAAATCCCCGGGGTTTGCCGTGTTCCCCGTCGGATATGGCGATGCGGTTTTCGTTGCCGACAGATTGCCGCAGAGGCCCTCTATTGAGCCTCCTTTTGCGCTTGATAGGCGTTCCCCCATTCCTGCATGGAGTCGAGGATCGGGCGCATGCTTTCGCCGAGATCGGACAACGCATATTCCACCCGCGGAGGAACCTCGGGATATACGGTGCGGGTAATGATTCCGTCTGCCTCCATCTGGCGCAGGCTGTCGGTGAGAACCTTCTGGCTGATCCCTTCCAGGTTCTTATGTAACTCGTTGAACCGCCATGGCCGCACCAGCAGATTCCGGATAATGAGCAGTTTCCATTTGTTGCCAATCAACTGTACGGTGGTTGCAACCGGGCAATCCGGAAGTTCGTCTTTCGTTTTCATGGGACACCTCCTCACTTTCATTTTGAATGCAGCACTATAATTATACTGTAGCATACGCCAAAAATCAATAGAGTTTGCTTTATCCATAAAAAGACAGCGCGGCTTCCAAGATCCGGCAGACACGCAAGACTTACAAAAAGGTGACCATAGTTATAAAAAAGTGCGTACTTGTGCGGGCTTCAGCCATCCGTATAATGAAAAGTGCAGAGAGCGAAAGCCCTCTGACTATCATCAAGGAGGGAACAACCATGGCGCTTTCCAACCTGTTCGGATGGGGCAAGAAAGAGGCCCCCGCCGCCTGCGGCGCCGCCGACAAGCCGGAGGAAAAGCCCGCTGCCTGCGGTACGGCTTGC